>BNJU01002830.1_pt1 | contig 257598 bp, 266 predicted proteins | sample 8539281 | NCBI WGS metagenome assembly BNJU01 (sample SAMD00202456, study PRJDB9452) | human saliva metagenome | isolation source: human saliva | place: Japan
GGTTACGTATTGCTGGCATATCCGGCAGAGGCTCGCATCCGGAGACCGGCCCCTGCTCTTGATCTGACAACTACGACTGCGCCATCGCCGCAGCCGCCTCCGCATGACCATCGCCGCCCACGGGCGCCCCTGTGGACTCCCCCGGGCGCGCCGAGCCCACGAGGCAGGCTGGCCGTCGCGGCCAGGGCCTCGGTCGTCGGTGGCTCGTGGGGAACGAGCAACCTGGAGGCGGGGCCCTCACGGCATTCCCACGGTGGGACCCTCGGCCCACCCTTCACCCTCCCCACGATACCGAGGAGGAGGCCTGCCGCGCAGGTGGCCAGCCTGGACCGAGCACCACGATCCTGGGTGGACACCTACGACATCGCCACCGGAGTGAGCGGGCGGTCAAGGCGGCCCGCGCCGCAGGCGGTGAGCTCTGCGGGCGCGACCCCGATGACCTGGTGGCTGAGGCCTTCAAAGTGCGCGCCCAGCTCGACGCCTCTGGGGCGACTCGACGAGATCACCGTCACCAACGATCTCGACGAGCACGCCATCGGGACGCTGGGAGCGGCCTCGTGGACTCCATGGTGTGGGCACCCGTGTGACGCCTGGGCGCCCGACCGCGGCACCCGTCTGCTAAGCTGGTGGAGCGCGAGGGCGCCGACGGCACCATGGAGGAGGCCGCCGTCTCCTGGGCGGCAAGTCCACCGTGGGCGTCGTGCGGCCGGCTGCATCCTGACCCTCCGAGGGCACGGCCGCTGAGGAGCTGGTGGCTCGCCCAGCTCGCAGGACGAGGGGATGTCAGGCGAGCCAGGCCGGTGCCCGGCCGCTTCAGGTGCCCTGGTCGATGAGGCCGGACGTCGTCGAGGAGCACCGCGGCAGGAGGCCTGAACGCCGCGGCGGAGCGGCACCGGCGTCGCGCGCCGAGTTTCCCCTACGACGCCTGCGTTGTCCGAGCGACGGCGAGTCGGCGCTGCTAACCCGCCACGTCGACCTCGACGGGCGAGGGTGCCACCCGACGCCGACCGGCAGCCAGGGCATCCCCTGGCCGGCGCCCTGTCAGCGGTCAGAGTTATCGGCGCCATCGCGTTGTCGGCGTTGGGTGTCTCAGCCTATCAGCGCTAGTCGCGCTTGCCGACGAACCAGCGTCGCAGGTCTGATGCGCTCGATCTCCTCGGTGGAGGCGGTCGCGACCTCCGGCCCCCGCACGCGCCGGAGCCGTTGTGGACGACGCCGTGGCTGGTCGAGCTGGCGGGCCCAGGCTGGCCACCAGCTGGGAGAGCCCCTGCGGGCCGCTGCTCGACGCCTGGCGTCGTCGACGCCCTGAGTTCTTACGCCTCGCGCCTCGGCTGCGGCCTGCTTCTTCCGGGAGGCGATCTGCTTGTCCTGGCGCTGGCGCAGCAGGGCGGTCACCTGCTCGGGCTCCAGCAGACCGGGCAGCCCCAGGTACTCCTGCTCCTCGATGCTGCCCACCATGGCGCCGGTGCCGAACTCGCCGCCGTCGAAGAGCACACGGTCGAACTCGGCCTGGCTGTCCATGGCCCTCGAGCCCGGCAGCAGCTCGGCTGAGGCGTTCTCAGTCTTGCCCTAGTCTCCCGGCGAGCAGCCGGTCCTCGGGGCTGAACAGGGCGTCCTCTCGCCGCCGAGTCGGGGCGGCTCAGGACGGGTCGCGGGCCACCTCCATCTCCCCGGCCAGGGCCAGCAGCGCGTGACCGACGGGAGGAACACCGAGGCGGTCTCCCCCCTGGCCCGCGAGCGCACGAAGCGCCCCACGGCCTGGGCGAAGAAGAGCGGGGTTGAGGTGGAGGTGGCGTAGACACCCACGGCCAGGCGGGGCACGTCCACTCCCTCGGAGACCATACGCACGGCCACCAGCCAGCGGTCGGTGGAGGCGAGAAGGCCCTCGATGCGGCTGGAGGCGCCGTTGTCGTCGGAGAGGACCACGGTGGGGGCCCTCGCCGGTGATGGCGCGCAGCTGCTTGGCGTAGGCGCGGGCCTTGGCCTGGTCGGAGGCGATGACGAGGGCTCCGGCGTCGGGACCTGGCGGCGCACCCGGTCAGGCGCTGGTCGGCGGCGGCCAGGACCGCGGGGATCCACCCCTGCCGGGTCGAGCGCGGTGCGCCAGGCCTGGGACCCAGATCCTGGTGAGGGGCTCGCCCAGGCGCGCCGCGACCTCGTCGCCGGCCTTGGTGCGCCACCGCATCTGCCCCGAGTAGGACATGAACATCACCGGGCGCACGACTCCGTCGCGCAGGGCATCGGAGTATCCGTAGGAGTAGTCCGCCTGGGAGCGTTTCGCCCCGGAGGCGTCCTCCTATACCGCACGAAGGGGATCGGGAGGTGTCGGAGCGAAGGGCGTCTAGTCAGGGCCAGTCGCCTCGCGCGGGGTGAAGGCCTCCCGGATCGCGTCACCCCAGCTCAGGCGTCTCCCCATGGTGGATCTCGTCGAGGATGACCCAGCGTGCGGGCCTGGTCGGTGCGGGCGCGTGCAGGCTGGCGCTGGCGGCCACCTGGGCGTAGGTCAGGGCGACGCCGTCGAAGCGCGAGCCGAGTGCCCCCTGGGAGTTGGAGTAGGAGGGGTCGATATGGATGCCGACGCGGGCGGCGGCCTCGGCCCACTGGTACTTGAGGTGCTCAGTGGGGCAGACGATCGTCACCTGTGGACGTCTCCGGAGCTGGAGCAGCTCGGTGGCCACTCGCAGTGCGAAGGTCGTCTTGCCGGCCCCGGGGTGGCCACCGCAAGGAAGTCCTGGGGCATCGTCTCCAGGTACTGCGCGAGCGCAGCGGCCTGCCAGGCACGCAGCGAACCGGCGGTCCCCAGGCGGCGCGGCGCGGGTAGGCTGGGAGAGGTTCTGGGCCGCCGACGTCGAGGCTCGCGTCGGGGTGGGTGGTCGCCTGGCCGCCGCGGGCGGCGTTCACCGACCGCCCTCGCCCGAACGGGAAGCGGGGAAACGCGGCCCTTCGTCGTCGCCGGAGCCCTCCCCGTTACGCATCTCCTCGTAGATGGACTTGCAGGTGCACACCGGGTACTTCGACGGGTCGCGCCTGGGCGTCCACACCCTTGCCGCACAGGGCGACGACGGGACGCCCAGTGACAGCGGCTCGGCGATCTTGTCCTGCGGACGTAGTGGGCGAAGCGGTCGGCGTCGCCGTCGTCGGTCGTCTGGAGCTCCTCGCGCTCCAGGACAGCCGTACCGACGCCCTGGGTGGGTTCGGTGGCCGGGTCTGTCGGGGCTCCGGGCGATCCGGGATCGGCACTGGCGAGGACGTCTGTCATGCCGCCCAGTGTAGGTCGGACAGTGCGCACCGGCAGTCGCCCGCCCCGCCCCTGTGGGCAGGCTCTCCCTTGAGGGGAGCCTGGCGCTGCCGTCAGTGCGTCGAGGTGAGCCGGCTGGCGGCGGCGGGATCGACCAGGACAAGGGCGTCGTCGTGACGCTGCATGACGGTCGCCGGCCACTGCGCTGACCTCCCTCGACGAGCTGGGCGATGGCCTCGGCCTTGCCCTCGCCGGTGGCGATGAGGACCAGCTTGCGGGCCTCCATGATGGTGGCCAGCCCCTGGGTGATGCACTGGTTGGGCACGGCCTCGACGTCGCCGCCGAAGAAGCGGGCGTTGTCCCGGCGGGTCTGCTCGTGGAGCTCGCCCAGGTGCGTGCGCGAGTCGAGGGCGCCGCCGGGCTCGTTGAACCCGATGTGCCCGTCGGAGCCGATGCCGAGGATCTGCAGGTCGCAGTATCCGGCCGCAGCCATCTGCGCCTCGTAGTCCCGGCAGGCGGCCTCAAGGTCTTCGCTCAGCGCGTCCGGGCCGTGGAGCGCTCCGGGGCGCATGTCAACGCGGGAGCGCAGGTTGGTCTCCATGAAGGTGGCGTAGCGCTCCGGGTGGCCTGCGGGCAGGCCGACGTACTCGTCGAGCATGAATCCGGTGACCTCGGCGAAGCTGAGGCGGCCGGCGGCGCAGCGGGCAGTGAGCTCGTCGTACAGGGGCAGAGGCGAGGAGCCCGTCGCGGTTCCCAGCACGGCTGCTGGTTTGTCCTGAGCAGCGCCTCGATCTCGTCGGCCGCCCGCTGTGCGATCGCCTGCGCGGAATCCAGAATGACTAGCTGCACGATAATGTCCTTCTGACATAACGACCGGTTGTTCGGAGCTACTGATCTCTGAGAGCCGCCACCTGCGTGAGCGACTTTAAAGCAAGCCTACCCCGAGTCGTCAGAATCAATCACTCTGTCGCGGTGTGACCAGCGTGATCACACCGGCTGGGAGTGTCCCGGCCAGCTACGGATCGTGGCAAGAACCTGCGGTCCTCGCCGGTCCAGCATCCGCCCGCCGACGACGACTCCACCCCAGAGCAGCAGACCGCACCACACGATCCCGGCGACGAGTGCCACCCACCCCCACACCGGCGCGCCTTGACGACGCTGTAGACCGCAGCCCCAGGACCGGGGAGCACGGCCAGCAGAAGCAGGATTGCCGCCATCTGAATGAGCGCGGCCAGGAAGGCCGTGCCCGAGGTCCGCGATCGCATGGGACCGTCCCCTGGGGCGAGCGTCTGTAGGGCAGCAGGACACTGGTCAGGCAGGACCAGGCCAGCGCGCAGCCGTAGAGGGCCAGGCAGGCACCGGTGACGGCGGGGAGCGCATCCCATCGTCCCGTCCACACGACCAGCGAGCAGGTCGATAGCAACCAGTGCGGAACCCTGCCACACGGCCGCACCGACCACCCGCCCCAGACGGTCGTGCGCTCCGCTGATACTGGCGCTGATATGACTCACAGGGCGGTGGAGTCCAGGCCGAGGTCATCGTGGATCGCCCACCCCATGAAGACGGCCAGGGCGGGCGCCATGAACAGCAGCGGGCCGGGGCGTGCCCGAGGGCGAAGCTGATGTCCACCGGCTGACCGTTGTCGCCGGCGGCGAATCGGCTGAGCTGAGAGCAGGCCCCAGGACGAGCAACAACGGGCAGAATCAGGACGGACAGGAACTGAACCAGGTACCTGGGATCGGTGCGCCAGTAGCGCAGGCTGCGGGCCGCCACAGCAGCGGCGGGCGCAGGCAGGGAGGCGCTGAGTCTGCGGGCCCACGGCAGCACGTCGGGTAGGCCCCTGCTGCCGCGCATTGGATCCCTGTGCTACTGGCTGCGTATGCCCGCATCCGGGTGTGTGACGTCCCCGAGAGGTCATCACCTGCCCACCACGCGCTGCCACAGGGGAAACAGGATCACGGGGAGGACCCAGGCGACGATCGCCAGAGCCAGAGCCGGTATCACGGATCCGGTGGCCATGAGACCGGGGGCCGAGAAGGTCCACCCAAAAGGGCTCAGCCCCATGACCTGGCGGCACCATTGAGCCGTTGAAGAAAAATCGGAGGGATCGTCCCCGAGGATCTGGGGATCAGATTCGGCAGCTGTGTGCACACCACGAAGGCGACGAAGGTGATGATCGCTGTCGCCTCACGCCCCCGGCGTGAGGCGGAGATGCCCTACGGCTGTCACGATGATCCGGGACAGCAGGACACAGGTGGCCAGGGCGGCCGGAGCGCACAGCAGCGCCAGGAGCGCCGCTGCGAACTGGCCCGCCAGCAGCCAGGTGAGGACCGGAATGAGACAGACGGCAGCCGTGAGGCAACCGGGGATTCCCAGGGCGCCGGCGGCCAGCAGGCCGAGCGCCAGCCCTCTGACGGAGCGGTCCAGGCCGCCATGGCGCGGGGGTCCAGGGTGAGTCGACCCTCGGTGACGAGCAGTGGCACCACGGCCCAACCGGCCATCAGCAGCGCCCGAGAGCCCCGAGAACCAGCATGATGACGTCAGGGTCGGCCTTGAGCCCCAGTCCGACGGCGCCGGTCAGCACCATGACAAGCGCCCCGATACCGTAGAGGGCCCCGATCACGGTCCCGACGATGGCCCAGACGTTCTTGGTCAGGGCATTGAGGGTCAGGCGCCACTTCAGCTTGACGAGGGTCGCAACCATGACAGCCCCTCCGTTCGCACCTGGCCCCCCACCAGCTCGGGTGAAGCGCTGCTCGAGGTCCGAGCCTGCGGCGACCTGCTCAGTCGTGCCCTGCGGCGACCACCCGGCCGGCGTTGATGATGGCCACGTGGTCGCAGCAGGCGCTGCACGGTGGCCATGACGTGGCTGGAGATGACCACCAGCCTCCGGCGGCGGCGTAGTCCCGCAGGATCGCCTGGATCGTCTGGGCGGAGATCGGGTCGACGGCCCTCGAAGGGCCTCGTCCAGGACCAGGATGGAGGGCGAGTGCACCATGGCGCAGGCCAGGTGGATCTTCTTGCGCATACCTGCCGAGTAGTCGGCGACCAGGGTGGTTCCGGCCTCCCACAGCCCCAGCACCTTGACCAGCCTCGGTCGCCCGGGGCACGATCGACGTCGCGCTCGAGCCCGCGCAGGAGTCCGGAGTAGGTGACGAGCCTCAAGGCCGTTGAGACGGTCGAAGGTGCAGCCCGTCGGGCAGGACTCTAGGAGGGTCTTGGCCCGCTAGGCTGCGCCCACATCGTCGACGCCATGAACGAGGACCCGGCCGGCATCGGGTCGCAGCAGGCCGGTGGCCATCGACAGGCTGGTCGTCTGCCTGCGCCGTTGGGGCCGACAATGCCGTAGAAGCTGGACACGGGGATGTCGAGGCTCAGCCGGTCCACGGCGATTTTGCGGTCGAATGTCTTGATCAGCCCCCTCATCTGAAGCGCTGGGACGGAGGCGGGAGCGGGCGATGCCCCGGCCAGTGCCGTCACCGCGTCCGTACCGTCGGGCGAGCTTTCACCGCGAATGTGGAAGCAGACATGTTTCCACTGTAAAAGCGCCTCGCCTCTTCATCCCTCCGCCGCAAGGAGGAGATCACCGTTTCCCTGACGTCCTCCCGGAGAACCTGCCCGTGCATCATCAGGCAGATGAGGAGGGCACCGCGGCGAGAACATGATTCGGCCTGCCGCCACACTCGACGGGGCGGCAACGGGCCGGAATCAGGATGTCAGGGGCGCGGCCCCACGTATCACTCGGCGACAGCCTCTTCAGCGAGGAGCCGACGGTGACCTTGACACCGTAGCCGGCGGGATCTGAATCTCTCACCGGTGCGGGGGTTGCGCTAGTGCGCGGCACGCTCGACGCGCTCGATACCCATGAGGCCGGTGATCTTCACGGCCTCACCCTTGGCGACGTTCTCAACGAGGACATCCTGGAAGGTTCCCTAGGAAGGCGTCGGCGTCGGTCTTGGTCAGGCCGGCCTTTCGGCGATGGCGGCGATGAGCTCGGTGCGGCTGACGGACATGTCTTCCTCTCGATCGTGGACGGACACCCTGTGTGGTGCCACTTCGGCAACGCTACGCATAAAACCTTGGGTTTGTCAGGGTCAGACCGGAGTGTCGCGCTGGGTAGCGAGTAACACTCGCACATTTGCACCACAGCAGTCACACCCTGTCACACACGGAGCAAGTCCCGGAACGACGCTCGTTTTCGCACCCTTCCGCTCAGTCCTTCCACAGGGCGCCGGGCAGCGCTGGCGAACCACGAGGTGATGGTCGTCGGGTGGTGATGGCAGTACCAACCACGACGGCGAAGGCCCTGTGCCCATGGCGGCAGCGCGCCTGCGCGGGCGTGTGGACCCCTGCCTCAACCACCAACGGAACCTCCGCGATACCGGCGACCTGGTCAACGAGCTCGAGGTCGGGCCCCTCGGTCTTGGGACGCTCCCCGTGTAGCCGGCCAGGGTGGTCCCCAGGACGTCCACTCCCGCATCTTTGGGGCGGCCTTGCGTCATCCAGGGAGCCGCAGTCGGCCATGATGAGGACCTCGGGGCGGGCCGCCCGCAGCCCCTCGACGGTCTGGGCCAGACCCAACCCATCGGGGCGGGGGTGCTGGTGCCGTCCAGCGCCACGATCTGGCTTCCGGTGGCGGCCACGGCGATGGCGTGGGTGAGGGTCGGAGTGATGAAGACGCCGTCGTGGCCGTCCTTCCACAGGCCAATGACGGGGACGTCGACGTGCTGGCAGATGAGGCCAGGTCCGCCAGCCCCTGTGCGCGGATACCGACGGCGCCGCCGGCAACGCAGGCCTGGGCCACCTGGTCCATGGTGCGGGGTCGCGCATGGGCTCACCCGGGTAGGCCTGGGCGGAGGCGATGAGTCCTCCCTTGAGGCGTTCCAGAACGGGTGCATCTCGCGGAGGCGGCCTGCGTCTCGCGTTGACGGCTGTGAGGGTGACTGCTCGGTCATAGGTGTGTCCTGTCTGATGGAGCCTGAGGCGTGAGGCTAGGGCGGTGGTTGTCGTTGCTGGCGGCCAGGCGAGGGCGCGGCGTGCCGCACCGACGATCGGCGCGGTGGTCCCCTAGGGTGGCGGGAAGAATCTTGATGGGGCTAGGGGTCGATGATCTCTGCGGCGAAGGTCTGCCGCAGGGGCTCCCTCACCACAGGTCACCGGCGCGGGCCAGGCCGCCGGAGACGACGACGACGTCGGGTCGATCACGGTGACCAGTCCTGCCAGTGCCCTGCCCAAGCAGGTGGCCGAGTCGCGGTAGACCTCCGCGGCAATGTCATCCCCGGCAGCGGCGCGCCTCGACCCCGCGGGCGTCGGGGACGTCAGGGTCTCCCCCTGGCCAGGGTAGCGGCGGTGATCTGCGGGTCAGCGGTGATGCCTCCAGGTGCCCCTGTCCCTGCCGCAGGTGCAGAGCTCGCCCTGGGCCCTGGGACGGGGACGTGGCCGATCTCGCCGGCCACGTGGTGGGCGCCTCTGCGGGTTCGCCCGATCGAGGACGAGGGCTCCGCCGACCCGGTGCCCACCGCCACCACGAGGACGACTCGGCCCCGGTGCCGGCACCGAGCCAGGCCTCTCCGGCGGCATAGGCGTCGACGTCGCTCTCGACGTGGATCGGCAGCTCACCCAGCCCCCTGGCGGCGAGCCGCTCGTGAACGCCAGCGGCGACCTGCGTGCCGGCCCATCCGGTGATGGCGTCGTGGCTGACAGGATGGTCCTCGCTCGACGTCGACGACGCCGGCCGTGCCGATCCCGACTGCCGTGATCGCCGCGGCCTTTGCTGGGCTCCTGGTGCGTTCCGGTCTCGACGACCGTCGAGATCAGGCCGCTGATGGCATCGAGCATGGCGGCAGGCCCCTCGTGAGCCGGGGTCGGGCAGGAGCTCACCGGTCCTTGCAGGGTTCCGCCGGAGTCGACCAGCGCGGCAGCCATCTTGGTGCCCCCAGGTCGAGTCCGACGACGAGCGGCGCCTGATCGGACGGAGATGGCAATGGAGCAAGGTTGGGTGGGAGACATCCTGACTCCATGAGGCTCTCGGTGGAATGGGGCGCTGACGCACCGGGTTTGGAAGAAGGGATGAGGGCGGCCGCAGGAGGCCGCCTGGAGCGAGTCTCAGCGCCTCGCCCCTGCCATGGTGGCTGCATGCCCGGACCGTTCGATGACTCGAGCACCGCGCATGCAGCCGCTCGGGACGTCAGATGAGGCCCTGAGCCTTGACGATCTCCAGGACCCTGCTCCTTGGTCTCCCCTCGAGAGCCTTGACGGGGAAGGCCATCTCGTTGGTGGCGATGATCCCGATCGCCTCCATGGCGGTCTTGAAGGCGCTGATGCCGGTCGCGTCAGCCGAGCGCCCTGGGGCACGAAGACGATCTCGAGCCGGCGCAGACCTCGTCCTGAAGGCGGCGCACCTGTCCCACGACCCTCGCGGGAGGCCTTCCACATCTCGGCGTAGCGGACCGGGTCCACGTTGCCGTATCCGGGACGAGGCCGTCGGCGCCCAGCAGCAGCATGCCGTCGACGACGCACTCGTGGCCGGTCAGAAGGCCAGGGGGTGGCCCGCGGCCTCGTTGGCGGCCACCAGCCCTGCGGAAGGCGACGTCGTTGCCGGAGGAGTCCTTGACACCGGCCAGGACGCCCTCCTTGCCCAGCTCGACGAGCAGCTCGCACCGAGCTTGGCGCCACCGAGGCGCACAGGGGACGTCGTAGGCGAAGACGGGGACGTCACGGCCGCGGCGATGGCGCGGAAGTGAGCTCTGATCTCCTCGGCGTCGTTGAGCGCGTAGAACGGGCAGGTGGCCACGATCGCCTCGGCACCGAGGGCGGCTGCCCGACGAGCCTGGTCGATGACCCGGTGGGCGGTGGTGTCGATGGCACCGGCAAGCACCGGGACGCGTCCTGCCGCGGTCTTGACGACTCGCTCGATGACGGCGTCGCGCTGGGCGTCGGTGAGGTAGGCGACCTCTCCGGAGGATCCCCAGGGCGAACAGGCCGTTGACACCACCGGCGATGAGGTGCTCGACGACCTTGTCCAGGCTGTCGAAGTCAACCCTCGCCCGCGGCGGTGAAAGGGTGACGACCGGCGGGATGACGCCGGTGAAACGGTTGTCCATTGTGGTGACTCTTCATTGAAAGGTTATCGGACGTCTGACATCTGACGTCACGAGGTATTGTTGCAGATGCTCTGGTTGAGCGCCACCCCGGTGCCTGTGAGCATGCGATCACCACATCACAGGCACCGGAGCGGCAGGAGGCGGACTGGGGACCGGCCCCTGGAGGCGCTACTTGACGGAGCCCTCCGAGAGTCCCTCCCGAGATGTGCTTCTGAATGACCATGAAGAAGACGACCGACGGGACGATCACGATCACGGAAGCAGCCATCATGGCTCCCTCAGTCAAGAACCTCGACCCCTGGAGAGTAGAGGCTGATCTGCGACGGGCATCCCTGTCCGACCTCGGTGATGAACAGGAGCGCGTAGAGGAACTCGTTGAAGGTGTTGATGAAGGTAGACGGCGGTGGCCACGATCCCCGGAAGGATGATCGGGACCGAGATCTGCCAGAACACCCTGAAACCGACTGGCCCTCATCCACGGCTGCCGCCTCCTCCACCCCGATGGGGACCGTCTGGAAGAAACCGATGAGCATCCAGATCGCGTAGGGGATCGAGAACGACAGGTAGGCGATGATGAGCCCTGACATAGCTGTTCATGAGGCCGAGCTCACCATCGTGATGGTGTACGGATGGCGAGCAGGATCGGCGGGAACATGTAGGTGCCGATGAGGAGCTGGTCAGCCGCTTTGCCCGACACGGGGAAGAATCTCACGATCCCGTAGGCGCCCAGCAACGAGACCAGGACCGCGATAACCGTCGAGCAGCCCGCGATCAGCAGCGAGTTCTTCAGGTTCGTCAGGAACCCGATCTCCTCGACCACCTTGCGGTAGTGCTCGAGGGTCGGCGAGCTCGAGAACAGCTGCAACGGATTCTGCGCGAGCTCATGGGAGGTCTTGAACGATGAGGAGACCACCCATACGAGCGGGAATACCGCAACGAAAGCGGCCACACAATGAGAATGAGATACACGCACACGGTGCCCCACGGGCCACGACCAGCACGTCGCATGATTCAGCCCCTTTCCTTTTCCCAGCGGTTGAGCATCCTGAAGGCGCCGAAGGCCAGCGCCAGCAGGAAGAGGAGCAGCAGGATCGTCACGGTGGAGGCGACCCCGAGCTGCCGCAGATTCCAGCCCTCCTGGTAGGCGAAGATCGGTAGCGTCGTCGTCCTCTCCCCCGGACCTCCGCCCGTCAGGAGGAAGAGCATGTCGAAGTTGTTGAAGACCCAGATGGTGCGCAGGATGACCAGCAGGCCGATGACCTCTCGAATATGGGTCAACGTGATGAACCTGAACCGCTGCAGCCCAGAGGCGCCATCCACCATGGCCGCCTCGTACTGCTCCTGAGGGATGGTCTTGAGGGCGGAGAGGATGTTCACCATGAACATCGGGGCACCGAACCAGATGTTGATGAGCAATGCCACCCAGAAGGTCGTTGAGGGATTGCCCAGCAGTGCCATGTTCTTGTCAGTGAGACCGAGAGTGGTCGCAAGATTGGGCAGGAACCCGTAGACGTCGTTGAGGATCCACTTCCAGGCGAAGGCGGTGATGATCGCCGGGAAGGCCCAGGGCACGATGAGGAGTGTCCGGAACACCCCCGACCCCCGGGGCACCCGGTCCAGCGCCAGGGCCAGAACCAGGCCCACAGCGAGCTGGCCGATGATCGACGCCGCGGTCCACTTGATCGACACCCCGAACGCGTTCCAGAAGCTGGAGGATGCCAGGAGGTCGGTGTAGTTTGGACAGACCCACCACGTGATAGCTGTGGCGCAAGAGGTGCTTGTCGGTGAAGGAGTACCAGATGCTTGAGAACACCGGGTAGATCAGCAGGGCAAGAACAATGAGTCATGGATGGCGCCACGAAGACGACGCCCGTCCAGTTCATTCGCTTCATTCGAGTCATGAGCTCACCTTTTCGACTGGGCGGTGGGAGATTCCTCCCCACCGCGTCGCCGAGTCACTTGATGTTGGCTCCGGCGGCCTTGAAGGCCCTCGTTGAGCTTCTTCTCGCAGTCCTTGGCGGCGGCCTCGACATCGGTCTTGTCGATGATGATCGAGTGGTACATCTTCTCGATCAGCCCCTGGCTGGTGAGGACTCCTGCCTGGACGAGCGGGCCCTTCTCCATGCCGATGGCGGTGCCGACACCCACCTGGTCCTGAATCACCTTGATGGAGTCGGAGTACTTCGTGATCGTCTCGTTGTTCGCGTAGCTCGGGTCCTGGCGAGATGTCAGTTGAGGACCGGCAGCATGCCGCCGGGGACCGAGTGCAGGAACTCGATGTACTTGTCCTGGTGAACAGGAACTCCAGGAAGGCCTTGGCCTCCCGCTTGACCTTGGAGGCCTCCCACACCACCAGGGGCACGTTGGACACCTCGGCCGGGTAGTTCGCCGGGTCGGAGGTCTTCATACGGGGAAGAGGCGCCGCAGCAATGGAGTCGACCAGGTTGGGGCTGTCCTTGGCCACTCCGGAGATGTGGAAGCCGGAGTTGAAGTCGAAGGCGGTCTTGCCCTGGTAGAAGAGCGTCGCCTGGTCGAGGACCGCGTAGTCCAGCGATCCCTCCGGGGAGACTGACTTGTACAGGTCGGTCCAGTACTTGATGCCGCCCAGGGCGGCCTCGGAGGTGAGGTTGGCCGTCCCGTCGTCCTTGAGCAGCCTCTGGCCGGCGGAACGCACATAGAAGTTGAGGTAGCGGGCGCCCAGCATGTCCCCCGTCCCCAGAGGCACGGAGAGGCCCGTAGAGGCTGTCGGACTTTCCGATGGCCTTGGCGGCCTTGGCCAGCTCCTCCCAGGTCGTGGGAACGGACAGCCCCTTGGAGCTCAGCACGTCCTTGCGGTACCACATCACCTGGGCGTGGGAGTAGATGGGCACGGAGTACGACTTTCCGTCCGACTGCCCCTCGGCCAGCGCCTGCTTGGGGAAGCGGTCCCGACCGATGGAGTCGATGACCTTGTCCAGCGGCACCAGGGCCTCGGAGTTGATCATCTCCACGACGTCGTTGGGCAGTGCGGTCGAGATATCCGGCACCTGGCCCGCGGTCAGTCCAGTGGTCCACTTCGTCTTGAACTCGGACCAGGAGAACTGCTCGATCTTGACAGTGACGTCGGGGTTCTTCGCGTGGAACTCCTCGGCCATCTTCTTCATCCAGTCTGCACGGGGCCCCTGGGTGAAGGAGGACCACATGGTGACCGTGCCGCGCAGAGGGCCCGGTCCCCTCGTCCTCGGCGGAGTCCTTGCCGCCGCATGCGGCCAGCGCGCCGCACATGCCGATGCCGCCCAGGACCATGAAGCCGCGACGGCTGAGTGCGGAGGCCGAGTGGGACGAGACTGGGGGTGGAGGGAGTCGCGACAGTTCTCCTTTGAACGGGGAGATGACGGTGTGGGTGGTGAAGTGAGGTGTGATGACGGGTGATTCATCGTCATGACTGCACGTCCCTGCGACTCGGCCTGACGAGGATCGACGGTCTCGAGGCCGTCCGGAGAACCAGCTCAGGGGCAGGCGTGAGAGTACAGGCCCCTGGCACTCGTTCTCCCAGAGGATCCCTGATCCTGCCGTCGGGCAGGACGCACATGCACTGGTAGACGTAGTGCCCGGGGTTGAAGGTCCGCGAGTCTCCAGGTGCGTCCACCGTCGAGGCTGAGCTCGAATGACCCGCAGCCTCGAAACGGGAGCATGAGCGAGGCGTTGGCGAAGACGATGCGGTCCTCCCTCGGGCGAGGGCAGACTGATCGCATTGGGCTGGCACCAGATCTCGGCAGCGCCTCATCGAAGCGGATCGGCCCCCAGGTCTGCCCCGCGTCGTGGGACTCGCTGACGGCGACCCGCCCACGGGGGTGCTGGTTGCGCATGAACAGCACGAGCACGCCGTCGTGCCGTTCGACCACGGCGGCCTCGTGCAGCGACCAGGTCTCGTCAACGAAGGTCTGCGGGTCGAGCTCCCCCTGAGGGGTCTGCCGCCCTTCATTGGGGCCGTGACCGAGCTGCCAGGTCTCGCCGTGGTCGTCGGAGTAGGCGACCGTGGCGCACATCGCCAGCCAGTTCTGGTCGTTGTTGAAGTAGAGGGGAACGATGAGGCGTCCGGCGTGAGGGCCGTTCCTCAGGGCGATGCCGTTACCCGGGCAGGTTCCCAGGAACCTCATCCACGGCTGCTTCAGCTCGGGGTTGAGGTCCCGCGGCCGGCTCCACGTGAGGCCGTCGTCGTCGGAGTGGGCGATCTGCAGGTAGCTGGTGGGGATGGCCAGGAGGGTCTCGGCCGGGTCCGCTCCCGGGGCCAGCTCGATGTTGCCCGCCGGGTTGCCGTCACGCAGCACCGTGCCGTCATCCAGCACTCGGAACTCGGTGGCCTGGCCCTCGATCGTTGTGACCGCGCCATCGGGCTCGACGACGTAGCGTCCGTCGTCGAGGTCTCTGAGCAGCCGCCTGCCCTGCTCGTCGAATCCTGTTGACGCCCAGCAGTTGGGCTGTCCGATCCCTCCCGGGAAGTGGTCGATGAGGACGTAGACCCGTCCGGTAGTCGGATCCTGGACCATGCAGGAGTCGATGACTGACGAGGCGTCCTCCCGCTTCCCGGGCAGTCGATGACAGTGCTCGCCGGCTCCCAGCTTCGTCCTGCGTCCAGGGATCGGCGCACGACGAAGTTGATGTCGTTGGGAGAGTCGTTGGCATTGGAGACCCGCTGGTCGGCCCCGGCCAGGATGGTGCCGGAGGACAGTGTCAGCAGGGAGGGATTCGGTAGGAGGCCGAGCCGCAGTAGCCGCGGTCGAACAGGGCGTCGGTCTCGATCGGCTCCACCTCGGACAAAGCGCTTGATCTGCGCGTCGCTGAGCGCGTAGTCGTAGAGCCCCGCTCGCTGGACCTCTCCGGACAGACGCACCCCTCGCAGTCCTGGCCGATGACGATCTCATCGAGTCCATCGACGCTCTGCGAGGAAGAACTCTGCCAGGGAGCGTGCGTCTCACGGAAGCCGTCGACGTAGAGGTCGACCGCACCGTGCCCCACAGAGACCACGACCTCGTGCCAGCCACCGTCGCTCCAGGCGCCCTGTGGCCTTTGACCTCCTGCGCTCCCCGTGGTGCTCACAGCCCGTGTAGGTGATCCCCTCGGCCCCACGGCCACGGTGAGCTGCTCGCGCCCGTGTCCGCCGGCGGCGAGGAGGGCCCTTGCTGCATCCGTCCCCGCACCCGGAAGCGCAGCCAGAAGGGAGCCGTGCCGCACGTCGGCGAAGCGGGCGACGTCATGCGGACTCAGACGGTTGGCGGCGACCTCGACCAGGGGCTCGGCTCGCTTCGACAGGGCGAGGACCTCCCTGGATGTCAGGACCCGGGGGTGCACCGTGAAGGCTGTGACCTCAGGGACTGTCCCCTGCCCCACGACGGCCTGCGTCAGACCGGGAACGTCCTGAGGAAGGCCGTGGTGGTACCGCAGAAGACCTGGTAGCCGTCGAGGTAGAGGCGGGTACCGGCAGAGTTGACGGTGACGACGGCGCTGTGCCAGCGCCCGTCGTCGAGCGAGCGCACGTCCTCAGCCTCCAGCTTGCTCCACGTGCCTGGAACCGTCGCCTCGTACACGAGAGACGATCCGACGATGCGCAGTTCAAGACCGACCCCGTCAGCTCCCCGCAGCGCGAAGAGGTTACCGTCGGACCTCGACCGGAACTCACAGGAGATGCTTCCTGTTTCATAGCCGAGGATTTCTTCATTAAGCCGCAATGCGGCACAGACTGACCCAGTCACTTGTCACCTGTTTCGTTAAATGGGCACAGAAGTCCCCATCAATCACTACATGGACCGCATTCCCTGGAATTCCGCACCCAACATCTTGGGCTGACCTCATCAAGAATGCGTCTGATCGCAGACGCGTTCGGTCTCAGCGACTCACGCGCGTCTCGACTTTCTCATCACCTCATGCCTCGCAGCACTGAGGCGGCACTGGAGGGGCGCTGACGACGCCTCACTCCACCCCGACAGACCCTGGATCGTCACCCAGCTGGTCAGAGGTCAATTAAGGACGGGCCCCGACCCTCACGCACGACGGACTGGCGACGCGCTGTCGTGGTCACACGCCATGGCGCTGTGACATACATAGGAGACCCTCCTTCACAATCAACACCGTTGTTGGCGGCCACACGAGCCGCTATCAGCTCCTCTCTGAACTGATAAAAGTAATCTACACGACATGTGACCCGGAAGTCAATGCTCACGCACTCAGATTTCATACGAGATTGGAAGACTGATTTCTCGCAATCACCACACCAGCATCCCTACTCCAGCTCCAGCCATATTGATAACGTGATCCCTCTCAAACGGAATCGATAGAGGTGAGGGCGGACCCGATGGGTCCGCCCTCACCTGGAGGTGCTGGCGCCGGCAGCGCCGGGAGCCGCCACTCAGACATCGAGCAGTGAGGGCACTGCCGACAGCAGAGTGCGCGTGTACTCCTCCTGAGGATTGTTGAAGATCTCCTCGGTGGTGTTGAGCTCGAGGATCTTGCCGAAGTACATGACGGCGATCCGGTCCGAGACGTAGCGCACCGTGTTGATGTCGTGACTGATGAACACCAGCCCCAGTCCCCAAGGGAGGCCTTGAGGTCCTGGAGGAGGTTGAGCACCCTGAGCGCACCGAGACGTCCAGGGCGGAGGTGGGCTCGTCGGCCACGATGATGTCGGGGGTCCAGGGCGAGCGCTCGGGCGATGGCGACACGCTGGCGCTGACCACCGGAGATCTGCCGAGGCAGCACGTTGAGTGCGCTGGGGGCAGCCCGACCAGGTGGAGCAGGTCACGCACCCTGGCCTCACGCTCCTTGGGCGAGCCGATTCCGTGGACGTTGAGCGGGTCGATGAGCGCGTCGCACGATCATGCGCGGGTTGAGGGCCGTGGCCGGGTCCTGGAAGACCACCGAGATGCTGCGCCCGAGCTCGCGACGGTCCGAGGCCGAGCGCCCCAACGGACGGCCCTTGAAGATGACCTCACCGGAGGTGACCGGCTGCAGCCCCACCATGACTCTGGGCGGTGGTGGACTTGCTGCACCCTCGACTCCCCACGAGTCCCCAGCGTCTCTCCGCGCTTGACGCTCAGCGAGACGTCGTTGACCGCGTGAACCGTGTCCGGGCTGAACAGGCCACCGGTGCGGGACTTGTGATGACGTTGACGTTCCTGAGCTCGACGACCGGCTGGTCCTCGCTCCATGAGGACGATGCAGACGTGTTGGACGACATCAGTGCTTCTCCTTCGCGAGCAGAGCCTCGAGCTCGGGGGTGATGGCGTAGCTGTGTTCCGTCGTGCCCGGCACGGGCTTGAGCACCGGACGGGTCTCAAGTCCGACCGTCGGTGGGCTGATCGCGGCGCGAACCGGTCGCCCTTGACGAACTCGCTGGGTGAGGGGACGACCCCCGCACCTGGTGGAGCCGCTTGGAGCCCGGCCTCGATGGAGAGCACCGCACCCGAGAAGGCCCACGGGTGTACTCGTGAACCGGGTTGGCCAGCAGCTCGCTGGTGGGCGCCTGCTCAACCACCTGGCCCGCATACATCACGGTGATCCGGTGAGCCAGCCACTACGAGGGCCAGGTCGTGCGAGACGAAGACCATCGCGAAGCCGAGCTTCTACGCAGCTCGTTGAGCAGGTCGATGACCCTGCTTCTGAACGGTCACGTCCAGCGCGGTCGTCGGCTCGTCGGCCAGGACCAGGAGGGGTCACGAGTCAGCGCCATGGCGATGAGAACGCGCTGACGCTGACCGCCGGAGAGCTCGTGCGGGTAGCTGCGCAGCGTGCGCTTGGGGTCGAGCCCCACCAGCTCGAGCAGCTCCTCGGCACTGCGAGTGCCTCCGCGCGCGCTGAGCTGGGCCATCTGGGTGCGGATGAGCATGAGAGGGTTCAGTGAGGACAGAGCGTCCTGGCAGACCATGCTCATCTCGTGACCACGCAGCGCGTTGTGCTCGGCCGGCGTCATCTCGAGGATGTTGCGTCCCTTGAAGAGGATCTCACCGGAGATCCGGGCCGAGGGGGCAGCAGCCCCATGACGGCCATCGAGCTGATGGACTTACCGCAGCCGGACTCCCCCACCAGGCCCATGGTCTCGCCCGGACGCACGGAGAAGGAGACGCCATCGACGATGTTGACCTCACCGTGCTGCTCGGGGAAGGCGATCGAGAGGTTCTTGACCTCCAGAACCGGGTCCTCGCCGAGTCCTCGTAGACCAGGCGGTCCCGCCGGGCGAGCTCGGCGACCCGCAGGGAGCTGAGCCGCTCGGACAGGGGGAACATCCTCAGTCGCCGGGGCGACGACGCCGGTCAGAGAGCTCAGCCCTGTTCGTCGGCATCGTCCTCGTCGGCGACGGAGGCGTTGGCGACCACCGCCTCAGCGGCGTCGTCCCAGGCGTTCAGGGTCTCCTGAGCCTCCATGGCCTCCTCATCGGCCTGAACATCGGGCTTGGCCTTGATGCGCGGCGAGGCCATCGCATCGGTCAGCCCCTCGGACAGGACGTTGAGGCACAGGGTGGTGATGAGGATGAGCAGGCCGGGAAGAAGGTCGGCCACCAGTGGCCCGACAGGAGCAGCTCCTTGCCCTCGGAGAGCATGTTGTCCCCAGGTCGGGGTGTTGACGGACTTGATGCCCGCACCGATGAAGGACAGCGAGGCCTCGAAGACGATCGCGTCAGCCACCAGGACGGTCGCGAAGACCATGATCGGGCGATGCAGTTGCGGGCCACGTGCTTGAGCAGGATCCACGGCACTGGCGCCCCCATCACCTTGGAGGCGGCGACATAGTCCTCCCCGAACTGGGAGATGATGTTGGCCGCACCACGCGGGTGAGCTGGGGGATGTAGAGGATGCCGATGGAGACGATGATGACCGGCAGCATCGGCAGGCGGGTCGACATCGCCGAGACGAGAACGGCCGCCAGAGCGATGCCCGGGAAGGACATGACGACGTCGAGCACGCGCATGAGGGTCTCAGCGATCCACTTGCGCGACGTGGCGGCAACGGCACCCGAGGACCGAGGCCACCACAAGCGCCAGGCCGGTGGCCGTCAGGCCCACGACCAGTGAGACCCTGGCGCCGTAGACGGCACGGGAGAAGATGTCACGACCGGTGCCGTCCGTCCCGAACAGGTGGGACGCGGAGGGGGCGACGACCGGATCGGAGGAGGTCACCTCACCGACGCCCTCGATGTAGGAGGTCGTCTTGGTCTCCGCCAGCCCGGTGGCACCGGGAGAGTAGGGGGCGACGACGGGAGCCAGGATGGCGATCAGGGCGATGAGGCCCAGCACGATGATGGCGATCTTGAGCCGACAGGCAGCGCCTTCCAGCCCTGGAAGCGCAGCCCGGGCCGCGAGGCCTTATCCAGTGTGGAGCGGTGCAGCATCAGATGCTCCTGATTCGTGGGTTGACGAGGACGTAGAGCATGTCAACGACGATGTTGATGATGATGAAGGCCAGTGCCACCGTGATGGAGACGCCCTGGACGATGTTCACGTCGTTACGGGTGATGCCCTGGAAGATGAGCTGTCCCATCCCTTGATGTTGAAGATCATCTCGATGACGACGGCGCCTCCCATGGCGTAGCCGATGCGCAGTCCCAGCACGGTCAGCGGGAGTGATGAGCGCGTTGCGCAGCACGTTGCGAGCCACGACGATGTTCTTGGGGATACCACGCCGATGGCGGTGCGCACGTAGTCGCGGTCGAGCTCCTCAACCATGGCGGTACGCACCACACGGGTGAGCGATCCAGCGTTGGGCACCGCGATCGCCAGTGCCGGCAGGAAGATCTGATTGAGGTACGTTCCCGGGATCTCGCCGAACGGGAACCCACTCGGACACCAGCGCGGGAAGGTCCCCGTTCCACCCGGGATGTCGGAGAACCACTGAATGAGCAGCAGGGCGAGCCAGAAGGACGGGGTGGCCAGGCAGGCGATGGAGATGACGCGGATGACCTGGTCCCTGCCACTTGTCGCGGTAGAGAGCAGCGATGATGCCCAGGATCGTGGCGACGATGACGGCGACGAAGATTCCGATGAAGGTCAGCTGAGCGTGATCGGGAAGGCATCGGCCACCATGCTCGGAGATCTTGACGCCGGTGAAGGAGGTACCGAGGTCGCCGTGGATCAGACCCAGGAGGTACTCCCAGAACCGCTTGAGAAGGATCGTTGAGATGGTGGGCGACTCGGTACTGCTCGAGGGCGTCCGGCGTTGCGCTCGCCCAGCGCCAGACGCGCCGGGTCCGCCGAGGAGAACGACATGACGACGAAGACGAGCAGCGTCACGCCCAGCACCACGACCGGCAGCGCGACCAGGCGCCGTCCGATCAGGCGGATGAGGTTGGACACTGAAATGCCCTTTGCGTTAGCGTCCTGCCGCCTGAGAGGGCGGCTGGGTGGTCTGGCGGCCGCAGGCCAGCCGTCACGCCCAATTGTCTGATGTCTGACGTCAGATAGCAAGTCCGTTGCTTCTGCGCCTTTGAAGCGCTGATGCCATCGAGAAACGGCTCGGGCGGCACGACTACCAGACTGGCTCGCCGCACCGCCCTGCACACGAGACCTCAGGACTTGGATGACCCCGTCCCCACGAAGGACAGACCAGTCAGCGAGATCGGCTTGAAGTTCTCCAACGTCGACGAGTTGTAGGCCGTCGAGCCTTGCGGTGGAAGATCGGGTAGAGCGGAACATCCTCGGAGATCTTGTCGAAGGCCTCCCTGCCACTTGGCGACCTGCTTGTCACCCTCCAGCTTGACCGCCTCGTCGAGCAGCGCCTGAATCGCCTTCTGCCCCTCCGATCCCTTCCAGTGCATGCGGGCTCAGTCCACACGTCACCGCCGTACCACCAGCGCATGAGCAGGTCCGCGTCATCGCCGAAGACTGAGGGATCCCCAGGAGCGATCAGCGACGTCCCACGCCTTCGCCCCATCCGCGGACTCAATGAAGCTGTAGGTGTCGGCGGACTTCTTCTCGTCATACTTGACCGTCACGCCCCAGGGCCTCGAGGTTCTCACGGATGATGGGCCTGCACCGCGGAGAACCAGCCGTGGTCCGTGCACAGGAGGTTGATGGTCGTGATACCGGCCTCCGCCAGGAGAGACTTGGCCTTGGCCGCATCCATGGAGTAGACCACCTTGGCCTTCTTGTAGGCGGGTGCCCGTCCTGACGAAGCAGGTCGCCGGCGTCGCCAGCCCAGCCATGCTGGTGTCGCAGATCTTGGCGTAGTCCAGCGCGTAGAGCACCGCCCTGACGCGCCTTGACGTTGGAGAAGGTGGTGTTGTTGAACATGGCGAAGAGCAGGCCGAAACCCTGCTGCGCCGCCACCTTGACCGGGATCCTTCAGCGTCGAGAGGTTGGCCGCCGGGACGGCATCGATGGCCTGCACGGAGCCGGAGCTCACGGCATTGGTCCGGGTCGTGTCATCGGGCAGGACCTGCCAGGTCATGGACTTGGCCAACGCCGGGCGAGGACCGTTGTAGCTGTCGTTGCGCTCGAAGACGACCTTCTGACTGGCGGCGCCGTTGTCGGTCATCTTGTAGGGACCGCTCCCGGTGGGGTTCATGTCGAACTTCTTGGCGTCCGCCTCAACGACCGCCTTGGGGACGATCTTGACAACGCTCAGACGCTCCGCGACCAGAGAGAAGGCGTACTTGAGCTTGATGGTCACCGTGCTCGCATCCTTGGCCTCCACCTTGTCGATGAAGGGCAGGAACTGGGAGTACAACGACTTGTTGGCCGGGTCGAGCACACGCGTGAAGGAGAAGACGACGTCATCTGCAGTCACTGCCGAGCCGTCGGAGAACTTCGCGTCCTTACGCAGCGTCGCCTCATAGGTGGTGTCGTCCACCTTCTTGGGCATCTCGCCGCCAGCGCCGCGTAGACCTCCTGCGTGGCCGGGTGCAGCTCAGTGAGCCCTCCAGAGTGTGCCAGTTGGCGGCGACCGTGAGCGCCGACGACGTCGTCATCGGGATCGCAGCCATTGGTGCCCAGCTCGTAGGAAATACCTGCGGTGATAACACCATCCTTGTGAGTGACCTCCTGGTCGGTAGCCATGCCACTGCCCTTCGCGCCGCCCGCAGTCTTGGCCTTACCACCGCAGGCCGCCAGGCTGACAGCCAGACCGGCAGCCATTCCGAGGGTGCCGGTCAGCCTGATGAAGTCTCGGCGGCTAGAGCCGGCCGGAGTCGTGATCGCCATTGATTCTCTCCTGAAGTCTGACGTCTTATGTCTGACGTTGGTAGGATGACTGTAGCAGAAGTCAGGGACGTCCAGACCACTCGCACCCCTGCAGGTCAGGGACCCTCGATCGTCACCGCCCCACCGCAAGGGGTGGAGCCGTTCAACGAGCGGAGTCACATCGCAGTGAGCACAATGATTGACAGGGCAAGAACCGTGGCCGACACCGAGAAGAGCAGCACCGTGAGCACAGAAGCAAGTCCGCACGCAGGCAACCGACGTTCCACAGAGAAACGAGATGAGCATCACACTCAATGGGTAAGACGGCGATCCCCTCATAGCGCGTACTCCGCACTGGTGACGTCGCCCCACCACTCAGGCCGAGACCACGATGACCGCGATCAAGGACTTCATCCTGAGAACCGGCCTTCAGACGGGTGATGCCTTGCCGACCGAGTCGCAGCTGTGCACCGACCTGGGCGTGTCCTGCCCTCCGTGCGCGAGGCCGTACGCACCCTGGTCGCCCTCGACATCGTCGAGGTCCGCCACGGACACGGCATGTTCGTCGGCAAGGTCTCCATGCGCCCCATGGTCGAGTCCCTCCTCTTCAGAGGCCTGCTCAACCCCGGAGACGACCACCGCGGACTACGCGACATCGTCGAGGTCCGCATCACCCTCGACAACGCCCCTGGCCGAACCCGTCACCCAGGCCTGGAAGAACCGCCAGGACCCCTGAGCTCGACACCCTCGTCGAGGAGATCGAGCAGATCGCCTCGCAAGCGGGAGCTCTTCACCGACCAGGATCGCCGTTTCCACATGCGCCTGCTCGAGCCCCTGGAAAACCACCTCTTCCTGCACCTGACCGAGGCCTTCTGGGCCGTCCACACCCTCACCGTCCCCCCTCCTGGACGGCCCCAGGTCCGAGGACATGCTCAGCGCCGCGAAGGCGCATCGGAGCATGCTCCGGGCCGCCCGCGCCGGGGACGCCCAGGCCTACCGCCAGGCCACGGCCCAGCACTACGCCCCGCTCCTGGCAACCCTCACCTGAACCGACTGGTCATGGCCTCCTCAGTCAGGGCCGGGTAGGTTCCGGCCTGAGCCACGGCCGCGATGTTGAGGCGGGGGTCCTCGGGGTGAAGCAGTCTGTCCATCCACAGATCGCGCGCCGCGGTGAGTCCTTGAGCCAGCCAACGAGCATTGACGAACTCCATGGCATGCGTCCCCCCGGGGTAGACGTGCAGCTCGGCGTCCCCGCCGTCGCGCCATATCTTGGAGGCGAAGGCAACGACCTCATCGCGGAAGACCTCGGCCGATGCGACCGAGATGAACAGCGGCGGTAGGCCGCCCAACCATGTGGCGCGGGCGGGCGCCTCATAAGGGGTGACCAGCTCAGTTCCGCGTCGCCGCCTCAGCGCCGCCTCCCAGGCGACGTCGTTGTAGGCCGCGGGCCAGGTGCCGTCGTCGGGATACTGGCGCGCCGAGACCGACCCCTGCCATCCCGGCAGCCCGCTGCGGTCGTCAAGCATGGGATAGTCCAGCAGCCCGCCGAGCACGGCCGGCCCCCGCCTGTCACGCGCCATGAGCAACGTACCGGCGCTCAGACCACCACCTGCACTCGGCCCGACGACGACCACACGCTCGGGGTCTGCGCCGAGGTACTCGGCGTGCTCGATCGCCCAGCACAGCGTGGCGTAGCAGTCCTCGACGCCGGCAGGAGCCGGACTCTCCGGGGCCAGACGGTACTCGGGGCTGATAATGACACCTCCGTACCGACGCAACCATGGAACAACCGTCAACAGACCGTTGAAAACGGCACCCCATGACGAGCCCTCCCCGTGCAGCGACAGGAACACAGGACCGGGCCGGTCCCCGGAGAGACCCCTGAGAGCCTGGACGGCCGCGGCAGGAAGCGTGGTCCCGTCCTCCCGAACGACGTCGACGTCCTCCAGGTCGACGTCAGGACACCGGACAAGGAACCCGCTCTGACCTCATCAACGGGCGCGCGCCAGGTCGGAATGTTCTCCACCGTCATGGTGCGGAAGACACCGAGTGCCTCAATACGCTCGAGCAGGGCAGCGGTAGCGCCGTCATAAGGAGGACGGGCGGGAGCACCTCATGCGTATCGGGCATACCGCAACTGTGGCATCATGATCGTTATAGGAGCAACTTGCGTACATTCACTCATCAATCCGCAACGGACCTCGCCACGGCCAGGTGCTGCTCCGGATGTTGCCCCTGAAAAGAGCGACAGCCATGGCTGGGGTCCTCAGAAATATGCGGATAGGCACGGGCCAACATTCACCAGCGCACATGCACCGAAAAGTCGGACAATGGGGTTATGCAGACGTCCCGCGGTGTCATGTCCGGCCTCACCACCACCCCCTATGACTCAGTCCTCCACAGCGATCGCCGAGATCAAGAACTACATTCTCGCCAAGGGACTGCAGCCGGGTGATGCCTTGCCGACCGAGTCGCAGCTGTGCACCGACCTGGGCGTGTCCCTGCCCTCCGTGCGCGAGGCCGTACGCACCCTGGTCGCCCTCGACATCGTCGAGGTCCGCCACGGACACGGCATGTTCGTCGGCAAGGTCTCCATGCGCCCCATGGTCGAGTCCCTCCTCTTCAGAGGCCTGCTCAACCCCGGAGACGACCACCGCGGACTACGCGACATCGTCGAGGTCCGCATCACCCTCGACAACGCCCTGACCGAACCCGTCACCCAGGCCTGGAAGAACCGCCAGGACCCCGAACTCGACCAGATCGTGGAGCAGATGGACCTGCGCGCTCAGCAAAGGCGAGCTCTTCACCGACCAGGATCGCCGCTCCACAGCGCCTGCTCGAGCCCCTGGACAACCACCTCTTCCTGCACCTGACCGAGGCCTTCTGGGCCGTCCACACCCTCACCGTCCCTCTCCTGGGGGCTCCCAGGCCTGAGGACATGGTGGCAACCGCCCGAGCACATCGGGACATGTTCCGGGCCGCCCGCGCCGGGGACGCCCAGGCCTACCGCCAGGCCGTCACTCAGCACTACGCCCCGCTCCTGACGGCCCTCACCTGAACCGACCGGCATCTCTCGCTCAAGGCCCGCAGCGCTCTCAAGACGCAGCAAAGAGGCTTGAAGCAACCCGGTGGCGGAACCACCCAGGAGTCCCCCAGGTTCCGGCGTCTGGACGCTGTTGCAGGAGTGCACGACAAAGGGGCTCGCTGAGCCTGACGGTTCAGCGAGCCCCTTTCGTGGAGTCGTGGAGATGGGGGGAATCGAACCCCCGTCCGACGGACGCACAACAGGACTTCTCCGGGTGCAGCTCGCTAGCGATTTTCTCGGCCCCGGCATCTCACGCGAGCAAGGACGCCGACGGGCTCAGTCGATGAGAAGTCCCGAGAACCCTACCGACACGGGCTCTCAGCAGTGGCTTCCTAGATGACGCCAGGAACCGGGGCGGAAGCGCTCCCCGGGCTGACGGACTTCGAGGCTCGCTCAGGCGGCGAGGGCGAAGTCGGTGCGAGTGTTATCGGCACCTATTGGTTCGCGCAGAGCGTTGACGAGATGACTGCGCATCCTCGACCCGCTTCTCCTGAACCTACGACCGTCGTCGAAACCGATCATCCCCTGTGGAGTTGTCACCGGTCTGCCGAAACCTGACCGGAACGTGCTCTCAGCGAAGCCAGGTAATTCTAGCAGACAGAGAGTGATCACCGTCGGAGGACTACACCACACAACATCTCGGCAACCTGGTCACCTGCGGCGATGGTGGGTCAGCGACTCGAACGAATATCATGACAGAACAGGCCGGTTGCCCTCGTGGTGGCCTCGGCCCTCCTCTGCACAGCGTCAAGGAGAGTGTCATGGACACACGCCTGTTTCCCGCCCTGGGCCGCGAGATCCCAGTCATCGGCACTGGTACGTGGCAACTGGGCATTGATCTGAGCGAAGTCGATCCTTCTCGTGCCTTCAGCAATCTCGATGCAGCGTGCGCCTCGGGGGGTCACCTTCATCGATACGGCCGACGCCTATGACAACGGCGCCTCAGAGAGGTTCCTCGGTGAGTTCCTCTCCGCTCGTCCTCGCACCGGACTCACGGTGGCCACGAAGATGGGGAGGAGCAGTGGAGAGAAGACGTATCCCACCGACGCCTTCAGTCGAGACCGTGTTCTTCACTGGAACGACCGCTCCCGGAAAAATCTCGGCACCGAGACCATCGACATTGTCCATCTGCATGCTCCTCCCATCGAGCTACTTCAACGCCGGCACCTGTGGGAGCTCCTCGACGAGCTGGTCGAGACCGAGCGGATACGCTGCTACGGAGTGAGTGTCCTCACCTGCGCCGAGGCTCTCGAGGCGATCCAGCACCCGGGTTGCGCGAGCGTGGAAATCATCGTGAACGTCTTCCGGCACAAGCCCCTGGAGGGAGTTCTCCCCGCTGCGCGCAAGTCCGGGACCGCAGTGATTGCGAGGGTTCCGCTACCTGATGGGCTGCTGTCCCATAACCGTCGTCGTAGTAGTACACCCGCACCGCCCGGATCGGTGGCGGCCCTCGACGCCGGCTGGATCTACTCCGTGGTCCCCGACGAGGTGGGGATGCAAGCCGCCCATGAGTTCTCCGACCTGTGCCGCCAGCTCGGCCCTGAGCATGTTCCACCGGTACAGGTCGCCCTGCGGTGGCTCCTGGATCAGGAGGGCATTACCTGCATCCTGCCTGACGCTCGTAGTCTCAATCAGGTACGCTCCAACGCCCGTGCAGCCGAGCTGCCACCGCTGAGTCAGGAGATGCACACTGCGGTGAGAGAGCTCTACGACCGTCTCATCAAGCCCTACGTACACCAGCACTGGTAGGGCTGGACGACACGAGGGAAGGCCGCGCAGGCTAAACAAGCCGTGCGGATGATCACGGCGGTCTCAGCCCCGACGTCGGTTCGCGGCCGCCATCGCTCGGGCTGCTTCCCGCTTATCCTGCGCCTCACGCAAGGCCTGACGCTTGTCCCAGTCCTGCTTGCCTCGAGCCAGAGCGATCTCCAGCTTGGCGCGCCCACCGATGAAGTACAGCTCCAGAGGAACCACGGTGTAGCCCTTGGCCTGAACCCTGCCGGCGAGACGCTCGAGCTCACTGCGGTGCAAGAGCAGCTTGCGCTTGCGACGCGGGGAGTGGTTGTTCCATGTTCCCTGCAGGTACTCAGGAATATGGGCGCCCTGGAGCCAGGCCTCGCCGTAACGATCGATCTCGATCCAGGCCTCGGTGAGCGAGGCCCGTCCCATACGCAGCGCCTTGACCTCTGTACCAGTGAGAACCAGCCCCGCCTCGTAACGATCCTCAATGAAGTAGTCGTGAGTCGCCTTGCGATTGCGAGCTACCGTCTTGTGAGCGTCAGAGGCGGCCTTGGCCTTCTGCCCGGCAGTGGGCTTGGCGGCCCGGGCGGGCTTCCCAGCGGGTGTCATCGGCCTGTCCTTTCACGAGTGCGAGCTGCTGGCGCGCACGACTGCGCACAGGACCAGGAGTCTACGGGGCCGGTCAAGCCGGCTCGGTTAGAAACCGGGCAGGGTCATCGGATCGATGTACGCCCCGTCCTGCGCCACCTGGAAGTGGACGTGCGGCCCAGTTGCGTAGCCGGAGGAGCCGGTTGACCCGACGACATCCCCGCGGTTGACGTACTGACCATCGGCGATGCTCCGCCCCGAGAGATGACACAGGGTGATGACGTAAGAGTGCCCGTCGATGATGCCACCGTTGATGTCGATGCCGATGCCGCAGGACTCGGAGTTCCAGTAGGTGGCCACGCCGGAGACCGCGGCGTACTGCGGCGTGCCCTCACTCGCGGCGAAGTCGACCCCCTGGTGACCGGTCCCGGTCCCGGTGACCGGGTGGACGCGGTAGCCGAAGGGAGAGGTCACCTCGAGGGGACCGGTGATCGGGTGACCGATGTACCCGTTTCCCCAGCGAGTCCGAGGCGATGGAGCTAGAGGGAACCGATGGCATCTTTCCGGCGCTGGCGGCCGCCCGGTTGGCGGCGTCGATCTGGGCGACTCGGGCGGCAGCGGCATCCGCATCGGCGTTGGCCTGATCGAGCTGGGTCTGCAGGTCGCTCTTTCGGCTCTCCAGCGCCGATGCGGCTGCCTGCTTCTGGGCGGCCAGCTTGGCGACCTCATCACGCTTGGTCTTGGCGGTGTCCCGAGCGGTCTCGGCATTGGCCTTAGCCGTGTCCGCCTCGGTCTTGAGAGTGCCGACCCGAGTGGTGGCAGCATTCTGCCTGGCCTCACGATTGGCGTTCTGAGCGCGCTCCACCTCCGCAGCGGAGAGCACCGCCTCCTGGACCCCAGAACCGATCTCAACAGCTGAGGCACGTCGGTTGAGGTCCTCGACGTCCTGCGAGGACAGGACATAGCTCCACGAGGTGACCGAGTTGTCTCCCTGGTAGGTCGACACCACGATCTCCCCCACGGAGTCCGAGGTCTCCGAGGCCGTCTTCTTGGAGGCATCCGCCTCCTGCTTCACCGCGTCGAGGCTGTTCTGAGCCGTGGTCAGGCGGTCAGTGGCGATCTGCTGCTCTCTCTCCTTCTCGGCCAGAGTCGTCTCAGCGCTAGTCAGCGCGGTCTCCGCCGCACTCAAGGAGTTCTGAGCATTTTGCAGTGAGATGTAGGCCTGCCCAAGGTCGGCGCTGACTCCCTCGAGGGAGGAGATGACCTCCTGCTGCTTACGCTTGGCCTCATCCTGTTTCTGCAACGGCGTCGTCGCGCCTCGTCGGCCAAGGAGATGTCCCCGGAGTAGAAGAAGGCGAGACTGACGGCAGCGAGGGCGCAGATCGCGGCGCGGCGGCGTGAGCGATGCAGGAACGGACGAGACGGCATGTGAGATCAGATCCTCGTGTACTTGGACAAGGAGAAGGCGGAGGAGATCGCGGCCAGGGCGATGGCCGCCAGGATGAGCCAGGGCGATAGGAAGAGGACGTCCCTGGTACTGATGAAGGCGCTGGTGAAGGAGATCGAGGAGGCGAGCCACCCCTCCACGACGTAACGGACCCCCACCCATAGGGTGGCCACCGCCAGGACCGCGCCGGTCAGCGCCGCGATCACTCCCTCCAGAATGAAGGGCAGCTGGATGAAGAGGTTCGATGCGCCCACCAGACGCATGATCCCCCGTCTGACGGGAACGGGACATGGCCGACAGCCTGATGGTCGTCGAGATGAGTAGGACCGCGGCAACCGCCATAATGGTCGCCAGCCCCCGGTGATCCACGAGGCCCGATTCATCACGAGGAAGAGGGGCTCCAGGTGGAACGCTGGTCGACCACGCGCTCCACGCCACTGTGTCCCTCGAACTGCTCGGCCACCAGCTTGTAGTTCTCAGCGTCCTTGAGCTTGATGCGGAAGGACACGGGCATCATGTCCTCCGTCGCGTTTCTCCCCACGGCGGACTTGGCGTAGCCTTCATGAAGTTCTTGTAGGCCTGGGCCTTAGTCTCCATCTGGTAGGACTTGACGTAGCCGGACGGAGCTCCACTGGTAATGAGGTTCTCGACCTCGCTGATCTGGGCGGCAGTGGCCTCTCCGTCGGCACAGTTGGGGGAAGCCGATGCCTTCGGGCACATATAGACCGAGACCTCGACCTTGTCGTACCAGTCGCCCTTCATGGTCGAGATCTGGCTCTGCAACAGCGACGAGGCACCGACGAAGAGCAGGGAGACGAAGGCGACGAGAACGACGGACACCGTCATCGCCAGGTTCCGGGATATGCCCTTGGCGGTCTCCGAGAGGACGAAACGCAGTCTCACAGTTCTTCTCCTTCAGCGGTCCGAGCCGTAGACACCGCGGTGCTGGTCACGTACGACCTCGCCGCCCTTGAGCTCGATGACGCGTTTACGCATCTGGTCGACGATCTCGTCATCGTGGGTCGCCATGACGACCGTGGTCCCCTGCCGGTTGATGCGGTCGAGCAGACGCATGATCCCGACCGACGTCGAAGGATCCAGGTTCCCAGTCGGCTCATCGGCCAGGAGGAGCTTGGGGCGGTTCACCATGGCGCGGGCGATCGCCACGCGCTGCTGCTCACCTCCGGAGAGCTCGTGAGGGAGACGCTTCTCCTTGCCGGCCAGCCCCACCAGGTCAAGAGCCTCTGGCACGGCGGACAGGATGTAGTGGCGAGGCTTGCCGATGACCTGGGACGCCAGCGCCACGTTCTCCAGCACGTTCTTGTTCTCCAGGAGCCGGAAGTCCTGAAAGACGAAACCGATCTCCTGCCGTAGCTGTGGCACCTTCCAGGAGGAGATGTGCGACAGATCGCGACCCAGCACGTGGATACGCCCCTTGGTGGGACGTTCCTCCCGGATGACCAACCGCAGGAAGGTCGACTTTCCCGACCCCGAGGCCCCAACGAGGAACACGAACTCGTCGCGATTGACCTTGATGTCGACGTCGTCTAGCGCCGGACGGGCCCCTCGGTCGTAGACCTTCGAGACATGGTCGAAACGGATCATCTGCTCGCTACTCCCCCTGCTGCACCCCGAGCACGGCGCCCGGGTTCATGGCGTTACCGCCACCGTATGCGCCGACACGCCAATTTCCTGCCGTGACACGCCCAGGGTCGGTGTGGGTTGTCCTGGCTGCGACAAGGTGTGATCCTCCTGTGATCGAAAGTCAGTCGGCTTCCACCTTTTCCACCTTCCAACAGTTCGTCAACAATGCGCTTAGGCTTGCGACCATGAGTGAGATCTCCTTGTCCCACGCGCTGTCACAAGCCTTCGAGGACCGCGTCGATCTGGGGTCCTGGGCCGGCTTCACCGCATCACTGGCCCGGTTCCTGGAGCAGGTGTGCATGCCCGCGCCGAGGCCGGCCACGCAGCGGGGAGACGCTCCCGACTCCGTCACCGGCCCCGGGATTGATCCGTCTGGAGGGACCCTCCTGCTGACCGCCCCGACCACCATGGTCAAGCCCGAGGAGCTGGCCCCGAAGGGACGCTGGGCGCAGCTCCTGCTGCAGCTGAGGCTGACTGCTCCCCTGGTTCCCTCCCCCCGAGCTGCCCGGCGTTGTCCTGGTCGGCCGTTCCGACGGGATCGAGGTCTCGCTACCTGAGCTCGATGCACGGGGCAGAGTGCTGCTCGGCCCCACGGAACGAAGGATCCTGGGCGCTATCGGGTGGGAGGAGAGCGGTCACGTCTTCACCCGGTTGCTGTCCGACGGCGACGAGACGGCCGACCTGGTGACCCGCATTCTCATCGAGGTGCTCGAGGTGGCCCATCCTGCGGATCTCGACTTCCTTCTGCGAGCCCATTCCGACGTCAGCTGAGCACTGCCACTCACTCAACCGCCTGCTCAACGAGGTCATCGGCGAGCTCGTAGGCAGGCCAGTGCTCCGCGTGCTCCTGCACCTCTAAGGAGGCCGTACCAGTGACGAGGGACTCGGGGCTGTCCGACGGCAGCGCGCACAACTCGGGGGGAGCCTTCTGCTGCTTGATCCTCCTGCGCCACCGGGGCCGATGCGCTGCCCGCCGTCACTGCAGTGTCCCAATGCTCTGATGAGAGGTGGTACTCAGGACCAGACACGGCACCGGACTCGAGCGAGGTCTCCCCTGCACCGGCGCCCGAGGCTGCCGAAGGCGCCGACTCAACGACCCTCACACGCGCAAACCGGGACTCTCCCCGCGTCAGGTCATGACTGCTGTCTGCAGCGTGATGACATTGGTTTCATGCCTCCTGCCATCACTCTCCCAGGTCTCCTGCGAGAAGCGTCCCGCGAGCAGAACCGCATCGCCCTTACGCACCGAGTGACTCAGGTTGGCGGCCAGCTGGCCCCACGCCTTGGCGGTGAACCAGATCGTGTCTGCGTTGTTCCAGCCCTGATCGGTGCGGTAGGTCGGGGTGACGGCAACACGGAACCGACAGTAGGGACGGGCCTTCTCCCCGACCCGGGACAGAACCGGATTCGTTCCAACGACGCCTTGGACGGTGAGGTCGAGCTGACGAGTCATGAGGAATCTCCTTGGTCGCAGACGGGCGGCTCCATGTCGCCCCTTGACCACAACCGTGCTCGTTCGCCGCACAACTTTGCCCAGCAGCACCTGCTGCGAGTCCTCACGTCGGAGGCTGCAGGTGCAGACCGGCAGGCTGTGGCCACCAGAAGACCGCGGAGAATCGGGGTTACAACCCCAGAGCGGCCTGCAGTATCCGATGTTTCTTCAGGACTTCGGCAGCGGGCCGGCTCAGTCCTCGCTCAACCACGGCCTCCAGGCGAGCACGCACCTGCTGCCCGTAGCGTTCAGCCTCACGGCGCGCTCGGGATCGCCGGCGCGCTGCTGCCAGCAGTGCAGCCATGATCCCGAGGACGATGACGCAGACGGGAACGATCTCGACGCTGTTGAGCAGAGCCTGGGCACCCGTGCGGACGACGGATGCGACCAGCCACGAGAGCCCACCGAGCACGAGGAGAAGCCCTCCCCACCACAACAAGTCGATCGCAGCTGGCGATGTCCCGGGAGCGGAACTGATCCGACGGCCTCAGCAGTCTGTCCCGTCAGGGTCTCAGGAGGCACGACGGATGACTCCATGCTTCGGGCCCAGGCGGGAGGCAGACCCTGCGAGGTGCGGTGAACCCAGGTCGAGTGGGCAGAAGCCACTGCGGTACGCGAAGGAGGCTCGGGGCGTGCCAGCGCTCTGGGAAGAACCTTGGACAGACCGGCTCTCACCGAGTCCTCCACCGCCTGGGCACCGGAGGCCTGCAGCAACACCTTGGTGGTGTCCTCGGTCAGATCCGCATTGAGCTCCACCTCGCCCTTGGCCACTGTGGGACGCAGGCGGCGCGTGATCGCATCGAGCTCGGCCGAGGCCGTGCGAGCCGCGTTGGACTCCCGAGCGACGCGCTGGCGCAGCAGATCGCGCACGACGTCGAGATTGTCACCGCGCACAGCCGATACCGGCAGCACCTGAACTCGACTGAGGCCGTCCTCCTTGAGCAGGGAGCCGACGTCGTCGAGCAGGCTCGCCAGCCCGCTCTCCGGGAGGGTATCCACCTGGTTGACCAGGACGAGCATGTCCTCCTGACGGGCCCCCCAGCCCACGCAGATAGCCGTCGTGGAGGGCCGCATCAGCGTACTTCTGAGGATCGACGACCCACACGAGGATATCGGCCAGCGGTACGAGCCGGTCCACCTGCAAGGAGTGCTCCGTGGTCACCGAGTCGTAGTCGGGGACATCGAGCAGAACCAGCCCGGACATGCTTCCTTGGTCCTCGGCGTCAAGGATCGAGTCCCTTCTGATCCGCCGTTCTGAGGAGACCCCGAGGAAGTCCAGGAGCGGGCCGGCATCGTCGCCCCAGGAGCAGGCGGCGGCCCGCGACGTCGTGGGCCGGCGCGCACCAACGTCCGCGAAGTTCAGCTGAGTCAAGGCGTTGAACAGGGAGGACTTGCCTGAGCCAGTACCACCGAACAGCGCTATGACCGTGTGATCGACTCCCAGCGCCAGGCGTTGAGCCACGGCATCAAGTGCCTTGTGAGCAGGATCGACAGCGAGGCCGGCACCTCGGTCGGACACATGCGCAAGGCATCGCGCACCGCGTTCAGACGGGCGTCGAGGTGAGCGGCGTCGAGCACCTCGAAGCCTGGTTGCGCAGTGGACGCGGGAGGGGTGGAAGGGGTGTCGGGCTGACTCATGCTGTGGCTCCGGGACGAGTGAAGGGCTTGAGCTCGCCCGAGCGCAGACGCAGCGCAGCGGCGAACCCGGGGGCGGGGGCGAGCGAGATCGCCGCCCCCTTGGGGACAGTTGCAGTCAGCGCCTCCGTAACCGCTTCCACCAGGAGGGTACCGGCTTGACGAGTCTGCTCCTCCAGCCCCAGACGCCGGGCGGCTAGGACGGCTCCGTCGACACCAGCGGCCGCGGAGATGAGGAGATCGATGACGCTGGCGGGAGCCAGTCTACGAATGCTCTGCGGAATCTCGATATTGGCCTCGAGGTAGCCGACCCAGGCGTCAATGGTCACCACCGCCTCATCGCCCTGCCCCAGGATCCTGGCGGCACGATCACCGGCGCCCGCCTCCGCCCAGGCCCGCTCCGCCTTGGCACTCAGGGCGACAATCGCGGCCTGGAGCTGGTTGGCGAGGGCCTCGCGGGCATCGTTGGCCAGGTGGGCGAGCCCCTCGGCACGAGCCTTGTCCGCTCGCCCCAGAAATCCCCTGCGCATCCTGCCTCCCTGCGCCAAGGAGGCGAGCGGGCCACCGGATGAGGCCAGCGTGATCCAACGAGTGGCCGTAGCACCCTGGCCTGCGGAACCGGACCCGATATCGGCGCTCAAGGACTCGATCGCCACGTCCCTCAGCCCCTGGCACTCCTTCTCCAGGTCCTGCGCCACCGCCTCCTGGGCATCGACGTCGTCGGCCAGGCGTTCCAGATCGGTACGCAGGGTGCTCCACACTCCTCTGCCTGTGCGACGCACAAGACCGGCTGCACGGTGGCGGCCGGCGAGAAGCCGCAGCCATTCGCGCAGCTCAGTGACGCCGTCACCCGACAGCAGCCCCTCGTGCGGCCCGGCATCCGGGATGACGAAGAAGGGCGCCTCCGACAGCCCCAGCCCCTGCAGGCGGGTGATGAGATCTCGACGCACCTCGGACAGGATCTTCGCCGGCACCCGGTTGAGAACCACACCGATGGGGGTCTCGCGGCGTGTGGCCTCCTCCAGGGTCATCCAGGGCGTCTGGTCGCCGTAACGCGCTGCGGTGGTCACGAAGAGCCACAGGTCGGCGGCCTCGAGCAGCCTGCCCGCGAGCTCCCGGTTGGCCTCGTGCACCGAGTCAAGGTCCGAGGCGTCGATAAGCGCCAGCCCCGCAGGGATCGCGGAGGACACCTCCTGGCGGCAGACCTCCGTCAGGGGGTGATCGCTGAGCGACTCCATGTCCTCGGGATTGGCCACCAGGACCGGAGTCCGGGTGGTGGGGCGCAGCACTCCGGCGTCCGAGACCTCCTGGCCGAGCACGGAGTTGACGAGCGTCGACTTTCCAGCACCCGTAGAGCCTCCGATCACCACGACAGACGGGATGTCGGCGTCCTGGAGACGAGGGATCACCTGATCGCGCACCTGTCCAATGAGACCGTCGCGAAGCGTTCGAGCGGCCTCGATTCCGTCGGCGCTGAGGGCCAGGTCGAGGCGCTCGAGGTCCCTGACCAGGTCAGTGAGGACTTCGAGGAGCTGAACACGACTCAGCGAGGAGACGGGGGCATCGTCCTCGGAGTGGCGCGAGGGGACAGGAGCGGGCATGTGCCAACCCTATGAGCACAGCAGAGCAGAGTCGACGATTGATCTCGACAGTTCACACCACAGGTGTCGTGAAACCGACGGGAGTCTCCTGATACTCCGCTGTGACAACCGGCTTCACGCGCTCGCCACTCTGGAATACGGGGAAGCACTACGCCCCGGACCAGGATGCCGACGACTACGAGGGCAGCGAGCAGAACGTTCGTCGCCGAGCAGGGCACCTTCGTCGCACTTCTTCGCCCCGACACCCCGAGCGGTGGTCTTCCTTGAAATCCCAGCCTTCTCAAGGCCGTTATCCAGTGCCCCCGGCCGGACTCGAACCGGCAACCTGCGGATTAGAAGGCCGATGCTCTATCCATTGAGCTACGGAGGCGTGCACATGCGCCGAACCAGACTACGCCATCGATCGGGAGGTTCCGACCTCGAGGGCGGGCGAGGCGACGTCGCTTTCAACACCGGCAAACCATCACAAGGCAATCACTCAGCAATCACGGATGCGCATCGATCCAGACATGCGGACGATTGTGCATGGCCACTTCAGGCCAGTTCCGAAGCGCTCGCCGCCCAGACCGCAATGCGTTCGTAACAACACTGCAATCACTCCGCAACCGAACGGAACGACACGCCAAGTCAATCCACCCCGCTGGTCATCCGGGATTATACGTATCCAACATCACACTGGGGAGTGCTCACTTTTAGCGGCGACATCGAAACAGCAGTATCGTGGCGGGAGTCCCATGACACACGCCCCGGAAGGACCGCGCCTTGTCCGTTCCCGCACTCATCGTGCGCTCTCTCTCTGCCCAAGCTTCGCTGGAACCTCACACCTTCACCAGAGCCTTCACCGTGGGAAGGGCACCTGACAGCGACGTTCAGATCGTCCATCCCCTCGTGTCTCGTACGCACCTGCTGGTGACCCCCACCTCAACCGGGTGGGCCGTGAGCTGCCAGGGTCGCAACGGCATGCTCGTCAACGGTTCCGTCACGCGCGAGGCACTCGTGGCTCAGGGCACCCGTATCCAGCTGGGCGATGCCTCCGGACCAGCGCTCGGACTCACCCCGATCGCGTCGGGTGCCGCTTCCCAACCCGGTTCCCCGATTCAGTCGCAACCGCTGGGACAGCAGGCCCAGTCGGCTCCAAGCGCCCCCGTCGTCCCGTCTCAACCGAGCGCGACCTCGGCACCACAGGCCAGGCCCCTCCCCCCCAACCCCTTTCCGGTCTGCCTCCGACGACAGCCGCCCCGGTACAGGCCCGTCCCACGCCTGGATCCATGGGTTCAGCCGCGTCAGCCGCGACCTATGTCGCGTCCGGAAGTCCTCACGGCGCACCGTCATCAGGTTCGGCGAACTCAGGTGCCTTCCCCTCCTCGCGCCACACGCTCAGTTCCTTCCGCATCACCTCCTCGGGCACCATCGGGCGGGCCCCCGACAACACCCTGGTCCTGGACGACCCGCTCATCTCCAAGCACCACGCCCGTATCGATGTCTCACCCAACGGCTTGGTCGTCACCGACCTGGGATCCACCAACGGCATCTACGTCGAAGGTCAACGAGTCTCGCAGGTCCAGGTGACCCGCCCCGTGCTCCTGGGGCTGGGCTCCACCTTCATCGCACTGAGTCCGGATGGCCTGTGCGAGGTCCAGGTCGCAGGCGGTGCCGGCGGCGAGCTGGTGGGTAAGGACCTGACATTCCGCGTCAACAACGGCAGCCTGACGCTGCTCGACGGCATCTCGTTCTCACTGCCGGGTAACGAGCTGCTGGCCGTCGTCGGGCCATCGGGCGCCGGTAAGTCGACGCTGCTCAAGGCTCTCACCGGCGAGCAGAAGGCTCAGGAGGGCCAGGTGCTCTTCAACGGACTGGATGTCTACGAGCACTATCCGGTCATGCGCAACAAGATCGGTGTGGTCCCCCAGAGCGACGTCATCCACTCCGCCCTCACTGTCCGCAAGACGCTCGAGTACGCCGCCGAGCTGCGCTTCGCCAAGGACGTCTCCAAGGCCGAACGGCGTCAACGCATCGCCGAGGTCCTGGAGGACCTCGATCTGACCGCGCATGTGGACAAGCGCGTCAAGAAGCTCTCCGGCGGTCAGCGAAAGCGGGTCTCCACCGCCATCGAGCTGCTCACCCGCCCCAGCCTCCTGTTCCTCGACGAGCCCACCTCCGGGTTGGACCCCCAGCTGGACCGTGACGTGATGGACCTGCTGGCGTCCCTGGCGCATGGGACTCGTCCCGGTGACAGCGGCCGCACGGTCGTCGTCGTCACCCACAATGAGAACCACATCGACCGCGCTGACAAGGTCCTCATCCTCGCCGCTGGTGGGAAGCCCGTCTACTACGGTTCCCCCCCCGGGAGGTACTCCCCTACTTCCGTCAACGGCTCAACGAGATCGCCTCGCAGGGCCGCCTGCTGCTCAACACCCCGAAGGGCACTCTGCCCGACCCGCCCGCCGTGGACGGCTACGCCGACGTCTACGCCCTCATCCGCAACCACACCGCGGAGCTGCGTCAGTACATGGAGGCCACAGTGCCCTCGACGCGGCGCGGAGGGGCTTCCGCTGCAGCCGCCGGGCCGGCGACGCAGGAGAAGCCGCCCAAGCAGCAGTCCGTGCTCCGGCAGGTCTCGACCCTCGTGCGACGCCAGCTGCGGATCGTGGCGGCCGACCCCTCCTACCTCGCCTTCATGCTGCTGCTCCCCATCATCATGGGGCTGCTGACCAAGGCGATCGAGGGGAGCGACGGCTTCGCGGTCCCCCACTACCCGGAGCCCACTCCCCCGACGCCGGAGAACCCCACTCCCCAGGTCATCAAGTACTCCAGCCAGGCCCTGCAGCTGCTGGTCATTCTCATCACCGGCGCGGCCTTCTCCGGAATGTCGGCCACCATCCGCGACCTCATCGGGGAGCGGGACGTCTTCCTGAGGGAGAAGGCCGTTGGTCTGAGATCCGGCGCCTACCTGTTCTCCAAGGCGACCATCCTGGCGCTCATCACCACCGTTCAGACCGCACTGATGATGGGAATCGCTCTGGCCCTCAACAAGGGCCCCACCGATGCCGTCATCCTGGAGGGGTGGCCGGGACTGGAGCTGGCCTTCTGCTGCTGGGCCGTCGCCTTCGTCTCAGGGCTCCTCGGACTGGCAGTCTCCGCGATGGTCTCCTCCTCCGAGCAGGTCATGCCGGTCCTAGTGGTCTCAATCATGGCCCAGCTGGTCCTGTCCGGCGGCATCATCCCGATCTCAGGACGGGCGGTCTTCGAGCAGCTGGCCTGGTTCATGCCATCGCGGTGGGGCTACGCAATGGCCTCCTCCACCCTGGAGATGCTCGCCATCATGCCCAACCGCGACGACGCGCTGTGGAAGCACGAGACCGCGCAGTGGCTGACGAACTACGGCCTGCTCTCAGCCATCGGCCTGGCCTGCATGGTGGCGTGCTACATCGCCCTGGCCCGCCGCGGGCGTCGCTGAGCCGTTTCGACCGTCCCGACACGAACGCCGGGGTGCCGACCACAGAGGTGGTCGGCACCCCGGCGCCGTGTATATCGCATGTACGCCTACTTGCTGGTGATGCTGGAGACCACCAGATCAAAGGTGTAGGAGGATCCTTGAGCGACCAGAAGGCGGGCGTCGCTCTGGTCCTTCGCGGGAACGACGGTGCCGCCGTAGGCGCCCGGAACCTTCCAGCCGACCTTGCCCGTATCGGGCGATACGGCAACGACGAGGTTCCCCGGATCACTGTCCGAGAAGCTGTACTCCCCGACCTCCACCAGCACTGTCCGTCACTGAGCAGACCAATGGGCCTGATGTGGCACCCCTCGCTCTGTGTGAACTCGGGCAACTCGAGCTTCTTGCTGCCGACCTTGGCCGTGCAGGCACTGGTGTCGACGACGACGTCGACCGTGCCGCTGGGACCGATGACGGGGGTGGTCGAGGACGATGCCTTAGCCAAGGAGGAGTACGCATCCTTCAGTGACGAGGCATCCAGTGGCGCTGACGACGCCCACCAGTGCTTCTCCGAGAACTTTCCTGAGACGGTTGCCGCCTCGCTGCCGTTGGCCTTGTAGATCGTGGCACCTGAGGACGTCACTCGCGAGAAGGCCTCCGGTCCGGACTCGATATTGAATCCGCCAGGGAATCGAGTGTCCTTGTCGAAGTCAGAGTCCGGCTGCTTGCCGGGCTCCGAGACGAGTACCTCACCGGTCTTGGCCGACAGCACCTGGAACTGTCGCGACTTGGTCTCGTAGGTGAGGATGAAGCCATTATGGACCCGGCCCCCCTTGTACTGGCCGGAAGCGCTCCACTTCTCCTTACCGGATGCGTCGTACCCCCTCATGGGGCCTCCGTCGGAGACCTCCCCCTGTTCAGACACGATGCCGAGGTCCTGCGTCGCTCCGATGTAGAAGGACTCCTTGGAGAAAGGCGCCTGAGAGGTCTTGCCCCCCAGCCCCGATCACCGTGGATGCGTCAGTGGTCTGGGTGCAGAGCATCGAGCCGCCGACCCAGGGCCGAACCTTGTAGCACTCACCGCTCCACACCGGCGTCGTCGTGCTCTTCGTGAGATCAACGAGCTGGGCCTTGCCGCTGTGCTCGAAAGCCATCGTGGTCCTGTCTGAGGACATGACGGGTTCGGAGACCTCCGAGTAGCGCAGGTCCTCCCGGAGACCATTGCCCGCCGGCAGAGCCGCCGGCCACCTGTCGTCAATCTCCTGCCCGGAGAAGAAGTACCACCAGGTCGCGCTCGCCCCCGCCACTGCCAGGACGACGACCACGGCGGCCGCGGCCACCCACCGACGACGCCACCATCGCCGACGGGCGCCGGCCTGCGTTCCAGCCGCCGCAGCCGCCGTGTACTGGGCTCCCGGCTGGCTGTAGAAGGCGGGCGCGGAGGGACTGGAGCCGCCCGGAGCGGCCAGCGTCGAAGGAGCGGTGAAGCCTCCGGTGCCCGCGGTCCCCGGGCTGAGAGGAACCTGTCCGGGACTGGGGGCGTACTGCTGCCCACTGACCAGAGTTGGCGCCTCCGGCGCGATCGCCATCGTGGCGGGGGTCATCGAGTGACTCGGAGGCATCGCCGATGGCGCCATCGGATCTGCGGCCGAGGGGGGCGTCCCAGTCATAGGGCATGACCGAGGCCGTCGACTGCGGAGGCGACTCGAGCCTCGGCGCAGCCGGAAGACCCGCCAGCGTGGACTGCATGGCATCCAGGTGTTGAGCGACAACCTCGACGGGAGGACGCATATCGGGCTGCTTCAAGGTCATCGCAGCGATGAGCTCCCACAGCGCGTCGGGCACACCGTACGGACGGCCCGCGTCACGCCGAGCGTGCTGACCGAGCAGCTGGGCGGGCTCTCCCACGAACGGCGTCGTCCCACAGGTCATCTCGTAGAGCATGATGCCCAGTGAGTAGATGTCGGCGGCGGAGGTGGGGGCCTGCATCGACAGGATCTCCGGCGCCATGTACAGCGGAGTACCAATGGCCCCGGTGAGGTGGGAGGCGGAGAAGGTGTCGCAGATGCGCGCCACCCCGAAGTCCGCCAGCCGAGGGACGACGGCCTCCGGCACATTCCCCCTCCCGGCGCCATACCGGTGGCAACCGTCTCCGACGGGTCGCCGCCCCGGCTGGGACGCGAGCTGAGCAGGACGTTGGCGGGTTTGATGTCCCGGTGGATCACCCCGGCCTGGTGAACCGCGGACAGCCCCTGGGCGATACGCGTTCCCAGGGAGGCCACTTGCGCAGGGGGCAGCGAGCCGCGTGCCCTCAGCAGATCGCGCAGGTCCCCTCCGTTGACGTAGTCCATGACGATCGCGAAGGTGGAGCCCTCGATGACGACGTCGCGGATGGCCACGACGTAGGGGCTTCGTACCCGCAGCAGCGTTGAGCGCTCTTTGATGAAGCGCTCGACGACATCGGGATTCTCCACCAGCTCAGCGCGCAGCACCTTGAAAGCCAGGACCTCACGGGCGTCTGTACGCCGGCCGCGCCAAACCTCTCCCTGGGCACCTGCTCCAATCCGGGTCTCCATGATGTAGGAGCTTCCGAGGTGAAGGGGGGGCGGGGCTTTGGGACATAAGTGCTCCGTGTCGCTCGGGGGCTGTCAGGCTTCGCGGAGACCTTATCGCGATCTCCGCGTCAATCGGGCTGCTCCACCAGGAGCCGGTCGTGAATCGCACTGCCCTCGCGCGAGGCACGATGACCTGATGTCCGGCGCAATGGCTAAAGTGGAGTCCGTGAGCAAGCAGATGACAACCTCGGACCCGCTGGTGTGGATCGACTGTGAGATGACGGGCCTGGACCTGGGCGCTGATGCGCTGATCGAGGTCGCCGTCGTCGTCACCGACTATGAGCTCAGACCCTTGGCCGAAGGAATCGATGTGCTCATCAAGCCCTCCGCCGCAGCGCTGGAGCAGATGAACGACTACGTGCGCACCATGCACACATCCTCCGGCCTACTCGCTGAGCTGGAGGACGGGCTGACGATGGAGGCGGCCCGGAAGACGGTTCTGGACTATGTGACCTCCCTCGTGCCCGAGCCCCGGAGCGCCCAGCTCGCGGGGAACTCGGTAGGCACGGACAAGGCCTTCCTGGCCCGCGACATGCCCGAGCTCATTGAGCACCTTCACTATCGGATCGTGGACGTCTCCTCTCTCAAGGAGCTGGCCAAGCGCTGGTACCCCAGGACCTTCTTCCACGCCCCGAAGAAGACCGGGGGGCACCGTGCGCTGGCGGACATCCTGGAGTCCATCGACGAGCTGCGCTACTACCGGGCCGTCCTGTTCCCCAGCGGTGAGGGACCGAGCTCCCAGGAGTGCAAGGAAAGCGGCTGAGCGCGTACTGGCGGAGCCGACCAGGTGACGGAACCGACGAGATTCGCGAGGCGAACGCGAAGCAACCCCGAAGTGACGCAGTGCACCGAGTTCGGTTTGGTGTGCGAGGAGATGAACGGATACAGTACCGATTCGTTGCGGCTTCGCCGTGCATGGTGGCTGTAGCTCAGTCGGCAGAGCGCCTGGTTGTGGTCCAGGAGGTCGCGGGTTCAAACCCCGTCAGCCACCCCATCCGCCTGTTTCGGCAGGACCGCGCACTCCCCTTACTCTCAAGGCTCCTATCTCAGCATTCAACGGGCACGGTGCCGCGTAGAATGGAGCAGACCCTGACATGCTCTGACGACGACCTTGGGGAAGCGACTCACCCTGCCTCCCCGTTCTCCTCACACGACAGCGGGCACCCGGGTCGCTTAACGCACTGGCAACCTCATGCTCGAGAAAGTCCCTCCCATGCAACGCCGCGACTTCCTTCTCGCCCTGGCTGCCGGAACCGCCGGCTGCCTCAGTTCCTGTGCCGCGATGCGCTCAGCGTCCCGTTCAGCCTCCTCGTCGACTGCATCCACTGCGCTGACCTCACCCTCAACCTCCGCAGCCCCCTCACCGACACCATCACCGACACCGTCGCTCAGCCCACTCCACCTTCAGGACGGACCACCCCCACTACCTGCCCCCACTGCGGCGGATCCGCTCATCACTGGCCTGCCGGAGAACGTCGGCAACGTCGTGGCCATCACCATCGACGACGGCGTCGACTCCTCAGTGGTGGACGCCTACCTTGACTTCGCCAAGGACTCGGGAGTCCGCCTCACCTTCTTCGTCACAGGCGTCTACCCGAGCTGGACCGACAACCGGAACAAGCTGCTTCCCCTCGTGGAATCGGGACAGGTCCAGCTGGCCAACCACACCTGGACACACCCGGATCTGACGACACTGTCTGAGGGGGGAAATCATTGACGAGCTCACCCAGTGCGAGAACCTGCTGCGCAACACCTACGGCGTCACGGGCACTCCCTTCGTCCGCCCCCCCTACGGCGGCCGCAGCTCCTTCACCGACTCGGTCTGCGCCAAAGCGGGATACACAACCGCGACCATGTGGTACGGCTCGTTCGGAGACTCCGGGCAGCTCACACCGGACGTACTTCTCGGCGAGGCGCAGAAGTGGCTGCTCGCTCAGCACATCGTCATCGGTCACGCGAACTTCCCCACCATCACTCACGTCTACGGCCAGATCATCGACATCCTTCGTCAGCGCTCCCTGATGACCGCCACGCTCGACGACGTCTACTTCGGCCCCGGACACAGCCGCCGCGTCTGACGCGACTCACAGCCCACGAGCCTCCTCGGCGTCACGGCACTCCTGCATCCGCAAGGAGTCGATCTCCGGGGTCCGGGGCAGGTAGACGATCTCGCAGCGCCCTTCGAGCTGCTCGTTGAAGGTGTCAATCCAGTCATCGCCGATGACGAAGACATCAATGCCGTACTCATCGATGTCCTGGCTCTTCTGCCCCCAGGTCTGCTCGGGAACGACCAGGTCCACATACCGAATGGCTTCGAGCATCGTCTTGCGCTGATCGAAGGAGAAGTAGGCGCGCTTTCCCTTAGAGGCACTGAACTCATCGGTGGACAGAGCGACGATGAGATAGTCGCCCATCTCCTTGGCTCGACGCAGCAGCTCAATGTGCCCGTAGTGGAGCAGGTCGAAGGACCCGTAGGTGATCACGCGTTTCATCAGAAATTTCCTCAGGATCGGGACCATCGGCGTTTGTATGATTCACACAAGAACCGATGGCATTGTCGTTGGTTGCGCGTATAGCGGTTGATCGCGCTTGCAGTTAAGTCTATGCAGTTCCATCCCGCCAAAATTCGCTTGTTACCCCTCCGCAGCAGGGTTTCGACTATGGCGGCGATCACCCATTATCGCTTAACTCAATGAATGCGCCGAACTGCGTCCCCACCCTCTGAGCCGCACCTTCGCCAGCTGAGTCCATCATGTAACCCAAACCCCATATTCCGCGATATCACAACGATTACAAGCGGTTTCGGCGTCGTCACAGCAGGCCCCTGAACATCACATTCTGATTGCAGACAACCCAATTATGGCGACAGTCGTATTTCCACCTCTACGGCACCACTACCGTTATATGAAAACGAGTAAAGAAGGCCTTCCCCAGGCCTTGCCCACCCCAGAAGCTTGGAGGTCGCCTGTGGTCGCAGTAACCCCTACCCGGACCTTCCCCTGCCTTCCCCCGAGCACCTCAGGCATTCCGTCACTGACCACATCGCCGCCCTTCCTCCCCTCAGACTTCTCGGCGGTACGACGAGACATGATCTCCTGGGCGCTATGGCTCTTCCTGGCGACTCTCATCAGGACACTGATGTCGGCGCATCGGATCCTCTATCCTCGGATGCTCCTGATAGGAATCACGTCCGCGGTTCTTATTCAAATGACCGCATGGTGCGTCACGTGGCGGTTCTGGCCGTGGGCGTCTACACGGGTCATGCCGTTCATCATCGTCGCGGGGGGCGGGATTCATGATCGGATCCTGTTTCCTTGACCTCACCACGGAGGTCCACTTGCTACCGTGGACAGCCAGTGTCGCCGGATCCGTCATTGCCGTGGCAGGCCAGTGGGGACGCCGATTGAGATGGCGGGCTCGCGCACGGCGCAGACTGGAGCCGGCCTCATGACCGTCGCGCTCCTCAGTGGTCTTGTGCTGACTGCTGGCGTCTCCGCGTCCTTGACCGCGGTTGTGATACCGCTTCTGAAGAGGGCACACGTCATCGACGTGCCTGAGAACAGATCCCTCCACCAGCGTCCTGTCCCCCGCGGCGGCGGGCTTGCCATCGTTCTAGCGGTCTCACTGACCGCTTGGGTGGCCGGGCTCGTGGCGCTGCACCGGTTCGGCGCCGGAGCCGTCGTGGCAAGGCTCGACATCGCTCTCATCGGGCTGACAACGGTGCTCGCCTTCGCACTGGTCGGTCTCGCCGAGGACCTGCTCTCCATGGCCGTGCGGACCCGTCTGATACTCCAGCTCGCCCTGGGGGCGGGACTCGGGATCGCGGTATGCAGCGTGCTCGAGGCCTCGCTGTGGTGGGCGCCCGTTGTCAGCATGGGCACTGCCGTGCTGGTCAACGCCACGAACTTCATGGACGGCGCCAACGGACTGGCCTGCGGCCACGCGGTGGCGACCTCCCTGTGGTACGTCCTGGTCGCTACCGTGGCTCCGCTTCCCGGCCTGGGACTCGTCATGATCTCGGTGGCTGGAGCGAGCCTCGGGTTCCTCCCCCTTCAATGCACCCCGAGCCAGGGTGTTCCTGGGCGATTCAGGATCATACGCACTGGGTGGGGCGTGGGCCTTCGCGGTGACGGTCTGCCTCGCCCAGGGCGTGGCCGTGGAGGCCGCCGTCGCGCCGCTCCTCGTGCTGCTGACAGATACCGGTTACACCCTGTGGATGCGAATGAGAACCGGACAGCGCTGGTACGAGCCGCACAAGCTTCACGTCTACCAGCGTCTGGTCTCGGCCGGATGGCCGCACTGGGCATCAGCTCTTCTGGTGACCCTGGCGGCCGTCTCGTGCTCCGCGCTGGCAGCGGCCAGCATCGTCTCCCCCAGTCGGATCTGGATGCCTCTGGTCGGCATGACCACGATCCTGTTCCTCTATCTGCAGACGCCCTCCATCGTCGGTGCATCGAGCCCCTTCCTCACACCACATGGAACCAGGTGAGGCATGCGGATCCTTCTCCTCATCCACTACTGGCCCCCCGAGGTCGGCGCCCCTCAACGGCGCTGGAACCGGCTGGCCACGTCGTTGGTCTCGCGTGGTCATGAGCTCGCGGTACTGGCCCCCTGCCCTCACTACCCCGGTGGTCGTCTCCTGGAGGATGACGGTCCTCACCGACCCGGCTCGGTCTCACGAGACGTCACCGGAGCCATCGTGCACCGGACCGCCTTCCGCTCGTACGATGCTGATCTGCGCCAACGTGGTGCTGACCAGCTGGTCGCTGCGGCCGACTCCGTACGTCTGGGGATCAGGCGCTTCAGCGGCGCGAACAGACCCGATGTCATCCTCGGGTCTGTTCCCGGACTCCCCACCCTCCCGGCGGCACTGGCCCTCGGCAGAGTGCTCCGTCGTCCGGTCGTGGTGGAGCTGCGTGACGCCTGGCCGGACCTGTTCATGTCTGCTGAGCAGTGGGACTCATCATCCGCCCACGCCTCCACCGAGGCACAGGTGCCGCGCCGTTCCCTCGGAGCGGACGTCGTCGGCCGGAGTGTGCGCAGCCTGATCCCGCCTCTGGTGACCAGGCTGGAGCGAGAAGCCACATCCGTGGTGACGACGACGGACTCCTTCACACGGGTCCTGCGCGCCCGAGGACTGCGCCAAGTGGTCACAGTCCGTAACACCGGCAGTAACGTGCCCCCAGATAGGGACCGCATCAGCCGACGGCCTTCGGACGGCGCCCTCCACGTGCTGTACCTGGGGACGGTGGGCCGTGCTCAGGGGATCGGCTGCGCGGTAAGGGCCGCGCACATCGCCCGGCAGCTCGGCACCCAGATCGTGCTGCGCATCGTCGGCGACGGCGCCCAGTACGATCAGGTCGCAACTTTGGCGCACCGGCTCGCAGCCCCCGTCGAAATGCGCCCCACCGTGCCTTGGGATCAGGTAGGCCGGCACTATGCATGGGCCGACACGGTACTGGTCAGCCTGCAGGACTGGCCGGCTCTGTCGCTGACGGTTCCCTTCAAGCTCTACGAGATCATGGCGATGGGCCTGCACGTGAGTGCCTCGGTCGAGGGTGAGGCTCGGCGCATCGTGGAGGATGCCGGTTGCGGCGACGTCACTGCCCCACAGGATCCTGAGGCCTTGGCCGCCTTGTGGATCAGCCTGGCCGCTGACCGCAGCCGCCTGCGCGTGACGGGCGGGCAGCGGTGGTTGGAGGACAACGCCGACGCCGAGGAGATGGCGGAGCGCTACGAGTCCCTCTTGAAGCAGGTGACCGGTGACTGACGCCCAGATCTTGAGGAATCTGTCGTTACTGAGCACGTCCGCCGCCCGACAGCTGGTCGAGGACCCACTGCTGCTGGCTCTGCAGGGGGCACGCCGACTGCCTGGGCCCTGGCGCGAGCGCGCGGCCCGCGCAATCGGCACCGGTGCAGACGATGACGAGCTGCGCCGAGCGCTGTCGGAACTCATCGCCGACAGGACCGACTCCGCCTGCCGGGCACTGAGGCGGTCAGTACCCCGCTCGGCCGTGGGGCGCCGGCTCGCCGCTGAGCTGGCGGTCCAGCTCGGCGGCATCGAGCTGAGCCACCTCGACGTCGATGATCTGCCGGCGTCGATACGCGCCCGGGACCTGTGGGCCCGGGGGCACCTGAGTGCTGCGGTCCGGGCCCTGGACGGTGCGCCGGACGCCAGGGCGCACCAAGCCCGCCTGCGCTCACAGCTGGCCATGATGAGCCCGGGATTCCATCTCCCCCGGCTCGCACCGGCAGCGAGCTGGACATCGCCCGACCCGACCGAACCACTCCGGGTCCTTCATGTGCTGACCAGCTCGCTGCCGCATACCCAGTCCGGCTACACCCTTCGCTCACACGCCCTTCTGCGGGCGCAGGCCTCCGCCGGCCTCGCCGTACGGGCGGTGACTCGTATCGGCTACCCCGTCATCATCGGCAGGCCCGCGGCGCGAGCGTTCGACGTCGTCGACTCCATCACTTACCGGCGGATTCTTCCGTCTCGCACTCAGGCGTCCCCGATCGCCCGGCTGACTCAGATGAGCCGTTCACTGGCCCGTGAGGTGGAGCGGTTCTCCCCGCACGTGCTGCACACAACCACCAACTACGTCAATGCCCTGGTCGCCCAGTCCGTGGCCCGCTCCTACGGGTTGCCCTGGGTCTATGAGATGCGCGGAGTGCTGGAGTGCACCTGGGTGGCCAGCAGGCCGTCCTGGCAGGAATCCGAGGCTCTGGGCTCCGAGCGCTTCGCGCTGCTGCGGGACAAGGAGGCCGAGATGGCCGGACGCGCTGACGCCGTCATCGTTCTCTCGCAGGTCCAGGCCGAGGATCTCACCGCCCGGGGGTCGCTCCGGAACGAATCGCAGTCGTTCCCCAACGCCGTGGACCCACAGGTCCTCACCGTCACCGGGCTGCCGTCGGCTGATGCCCGCGCAGCCCTCAGGGCTGGCCCGTGATGGCCTGTGGGTGGGGAGCGTCTCCTCCTTGGTCGGCTATGAGGGATTCGACGTGCTGCTCCAGGCGGTGGCGCGCGCCCGCGGCAGGGCGCCGACATTCGATGCGCTCTGGTGGGCGACGGGGTCAGTCGTCCTGGACTCGTGGCCCTGGCCGCGGAACTGGGACTGGGCAGGTCGGTATGCGTCATTCCAGGACGGGTGGATCGCTCATCGGCCATGAACTGGTACCAGGCCCTGGATGTCTTCTGCGTGCCGAGGCTCGATACGCCGGTGTGTCGGCTGGTGACGCCGATCAAGCCGATGACGGCGATGGCGCTGGGACGGCCGGTGGTGGTCTCCTCTCTCCCCGCTCTCAGGGAGCTCACCGCCCTAGGCGCGAGTCGGTCCTTTCCCCCCGGTGACGCGGAGGCACTCGCCCGGGTACTGATCCGGATGGCGGCCGAGTCGGGGGGACGGTCAGGCCCGGCCTCAGCCGGAGATCCGTCCCAGCCCCCCGGTCCACTGTCCTGTCCGCCGCAGCAGGGGCTGCCTACCTGGGACGCCAACGCCGCCCGTCAGATCGAGATCTACAAGGAGCTGGTATGAGCGAGACCTCGTGGATGACCTGGCCGGACGGACAGCCGTTCTGGGGAGACAGGTCTGAGGTGAGTGTCAGCGTTGTCGAGCTCAGCGAGCTGTACCCGGTGGGTCGGCGTCCTCCACTGTCGATCTACATCCGCCGCCTCTGGCAACGACGTCACTTCATCTGGGCCGACGCCCGGGCCAGGGCATTGGGCTCTCAACGCGGCACCTTTCTGGGGAATGCGTGGCTGATCGCCAAGCCGATGCTCGATGCCACCATCTTCTTCATCGTGTTCGGGATGATGCTGCAGACAAGCCGCGGTATCAACAACTTCGTCGGTTATCTCATGATCGGGGTCACGTTCTTCCCACCGCTGCAGCGGGCAGTGACCGGCGGCAGCCAGGTGATCGCGACCGGCAAGAACCTCATTCGGGGGTTCTCCTTCCCCCGGGCCGCACTGCCCGTGTCGTACACGATTCGCTGTGCGATCGATCTGATCCCCCCGATGATCGCGGTCCTCATCCTCGTGGTTGTTCTTCCCCCCGCACGCCTGGCCGAGCTGGCACTGGGTGCTGGTTCTGCCGGTCTTCGCCCTCCAGGCGTTCATGAGCCTGGGGCTGACACTGATCACCTCTCGTATGACGACGACGATTCCGGACCTGCGAAACATCTGGCCCTTCCTGACCCAGTTCTGGTTCTACGCCTCGGGAGTCTTCTTCTCCTACGAGCGCTTCATCGACCACCCGATGATGCTGCGCGCCATGGACCTCAACCCCGGTTATCTCATGATCTCGATGTATCGCGATGCGATCTTGTACCAGCGCGTTCCCGAGGCACGTATGTGGCTCATTCTCAATGCTGGTCACTCGGGCTGGCCCTGGTCGGCTTCGTGTTCTTCTGGGAGAAGGAAGAGGACTACGGTGTCGAACGCTGAGAACCGTCCACTCAACGCTCAGACGGCGCACCGCTCCGAGACTACGGAGGAGTCAACCGCGAGGCTCCCCGTCATCATGATGGCATCGGACGGCGTCACCGGCCCCGCGGTCATGACCGCAGCGGACAGTGGTGAGACCGGACTCGGTACGGCCACCGTCGTCGCTGATGGCCTTCGGGTGCGCTACCGGGTCCCCTCCACCGACACCGAGGACCTGCGGGCCACGTCACCCGCCCAGAAGATCTTCCTGGGTATGACGGGGCAGAGACCGAAAGTGAGTGTCGATGCCCTTAAAGGCGTCTCCTTCGTGGCACGTGCCGGAGAATCGATCGGAATCCTGGGGCGTAACGGGGCCGGGAAGTCCACCCTTCTTCGCGTGATCGCCGGCTTGGAGACACCGACGTCGGGAACGGTGAGTGCCCGTTCCAATCCGGTGCTGCTTGGGGTCAATGCGGCCCTTGTCCCAGACCTGTCCGGAGAACGGAACGTGCGCCTCGGGTGCCTGGCCATGGGGCTGGCCCCCCCCACCAGATCGACGCGATCCTGCCGGAGGTGATCGAGCTGACCGGAATCGGAAAGGCCATCTACCGCCCTATGAAGACCTACTCCTCAGGAATGTCCTCACGCCTGCGGTTCGCGATCGCCGCCGCCGCGAACCCGGACATTCTCCTCATTGATGAGGCCCTGTCCACCGGAGACGCTGCGTTCAAGGAACGCAGCGAGAACAAGATGACTGAGCTGCGGCGCGGTGCCGGGACGGTCTTCATCGTCAACCACGCCGCACAGGTCATTGAGGAGATGTGCACCCGGGCGCTGTGGCTCATGGATGGCGAGCTCATCGGAGATGGCCCAGGTCCCCAGATCGCCCATGACTACCGCTGGTGGTCCTGGAACATCGCCAAGGGCAAACCGGACAAGGCCGCCACGATTCTGGCCACGTGCAGGGAGAAGTGGAAACCAGCAGGGGGGTGCGGATCCAGCGCTCGGAGAGTCGCACGCTGCCCTATCGACACGCTCGAGGAGTATGACCATGCGCATTGAGGACAGCGCGATGACAGGACGAATCACGGTCTACGGATCCTGCGTGGCCAGGGACGCCGCGAGTGAGATGGAGAACCGGGGGTGGAGCGTGGAGCGCTACATCGCCCGTCAGTCCCTCATCAGCGCGGGTCGCCCAGCCGACGTCGGAGACCTCGACCTGTCCCTCCTGGCATCGCCATTCGCTCGTCGTTCCTTCATGTCGGACGTGGTGGGAAACCTGGAGGCCCAGCTGACGGCTGTGGCCGCGCGCACGGATCTCCTGCTGTGGGACCTGACCGATGAACGTCTCGGTGTCCTGGAGACGTCCCCCGGGGCGTTTCTGACGCGTTCGACGGAAGCCATGACAGCCGGCCTCTACGAGGGGACTCACCGCCAGGTTCCTTGAGCTGGGGACGGCAGAGCACCTGCACCTGTGGCGGCCGGCTCTTCTGCGCTTCCACACTCTGCTGAAGCGGCTCGATCTCACGAGGAGGACGATTCTCCTCAACGTGCCGTGGGCAACGAGGACTACCTCGGGTGAGCTGACAGTCCCGAGCTGGGGGCAGACGGCCATGGAGGCCAACTGGGTCATGACCCGCTACGTCGACCTTGTCCGTCAAGAGACCGACATACGGATCCTTCACGTACCCGATGAGCTCGTGGTCGCCGACGACGCGCACCGTTGGGGAGCCGCCCCCTTCCACTACGCCGGCACCCTGTACTCATGGGTGGCCGACGAGCTGGAGGTCGCGCAGGTGCCACGCGCTCTCGCCCCGGCACTGTAGACCCCGTCCAACGAGGCTCAGAGGGGAGCGGCTGCCGGAGCGGTCCTTCCCAGGTGCACGACCGGGGTACCGGCGTGATGTCACCGACGACCGGTGCTAACGGCCGCCGGCTCCAGTCAGCCGGGGCTTCCTGGGCCACAGGGGAATACGCGGGACGCCTTCGCCGGAGTAGCGCCGTTGCGCCTCAGAGCCGGTGAGGACCCAACCGACGTCGGTTCCGGCGTAGCGAAGGGGCTCAGCCCGCCCACCGGGAGGCTCGACGGTGCAGAGCTCCATGACCTCGCCGTCGCGCACCACCGCCACCTCAGGCTGCCCTTTCCACAGCAGGAGCCGGGCCCGATCCCGGGCGCCGAGGTTTCCCCAGGGGCTGCGGATGATCTGGTCGGCATCGAGCCTATGCGCCAGCCGTCGCATCTCGGCGGCGTGCGCATGAGCCAGTCCTGGCGGCTCGGCGGGCATCCGACCGCCATCCACGACGCCGAAGTACCATCCCAGGTCGTACAGGATCGTCTGCTGCGCCCAGGGCGCGTCACTGGCGACGTCGAGAAGTGCGTGGTAGCGCGTGCGCATCTGGGCGTCGTAGCGTCCTGGCCGCGACCAGGCGGTCTGAACCGCGGAGTCGCCGGAGGCCCGCTTGTCGTAGTGGTAGACGGCATCGGGCACGTAGACGATGCGGCCCGAGCCGTTTCGGATGCCTCCCAGGTAGAGCGCGTCCTCGAAGGTGGGGGCCTCGCGGTCCTCGGGGAATCGAGATGCAAGCGCCTGGTCGAGGCGAAGGAGGCACTCATGGACCGAGAGCTGGATGGCCTGTGGCTGGCGGGCGGCGTCGACCCGAGCGGTCCCGTCCTGGAAACGAAAGTCGAGGGGGGTGCCGCAGCCGGTTGCCCTCCTGGTGGATGACGGTGCGGCCGGTCAGCAGGATGTCACCCCGGCGCCTGGTACCCAGCAGCCGGGTGAAGAAGTCGGGGGCGAGCCAGTCATCGGGATCGGGGAAGGCTATCCAGTCTCCTCGCGCGTACTCCATTCCCAGGTTGCGGGCCCTGCCCTGCCCACCGTTGTCGGTCTCAACGATCTCGACGTCGAGGTCTGTTCGCCCGGCCCAGGCGCGGCAGATTCGGGGTGAGTCGTCACAGGCACCATCCAGGACGAGCACGACCTGGAGACGGTCGTGGGGGTAGTCCTGGGCATCGAGGGAGTCGAGAAAGCGTGGTAGGTAGGGAGCAACGCCGTAGACGGGGCTGACGAGGCTGACACGGGGAGAGCGACGAACCGCCCGCAGCGCGTCAGGAATCAGGCTGCGCATCAGATCATGTCGCGCTGAAGCTGCTTGGTGAGACGGGCGCAGGCTCCGGAGTCGAGCAGGATGAGGTCCTCGGGGGCGACGACGCGGCCGGAGACGACGTCCTCCACCGCCTGATAGACCTGCTCAGAGGTGTCGGCGCAGACGGCGCCAACGGCCTCGTGCCGGGCTCTGTAGTGATCCGTGTCGGGCCGGCCGTGGGAGTCCCAGACGATGCCGACGCAGCCGGCGAGCATGCCCTCGTCAAGGACGGAGGAGCGGTCGGAGATGACGGCCCAGGAACGGGCCAGCGTCTCGGGCAGCTCACGGCCGGAGACCGAGGGGACGCCCAGGGCACTGAACCACTCGGGCGCGTTCAGTGCGAGCTTGGGGTGGGCGAAGAGGAGCGGGTGGTGACCCGCCTGGGTCAGGCCGGCGGCCAGCTCGAGCCACGGCCGGTAGAGCTCATTGAGGAGCCCGACGGCGTCGGGATCGTTCTCAAGTGCACGTGAGACCTCCGGGGCCCAGGTGGGGGCCAGCAGGATACGGTCTCGGTCCTGTCCCAGGAGGCTGTAGAGGTGGTCGTGGCGGGGGAATCCGGTACGCCAGACCTCTCGGTCGGTGAGTGTGTAGGAGGTGTGATCCGCCGTCAGCCCCGCCTGTTCCGGCGCGGTGGCGCACACGACGACGTCCAGGCGGGAGCCGTTGAACCAGCGCCACATATCGCGCATGGTCACGCCGTGCTGGAGGAAGACCACGCGCTGGTCGGTGCCGGTGCCCGCGCTGTTGAGACGATCCTTGATGAGTGGATCACCGATGTCGGACAGGATGATGGTCTCGGCGCCGGCCCAAGCGGCGTCGAAGCCGGGACCTGTCGGGTCGAGGAGGACGAAGCCGTCCTGCGCGAGCCGGTCCCAGTCCGGGCAGGTGCGTTCAATGACGAAGATGTGCCGGACGCTGGGGCGTGGGTGCGGGCGTAGCGATACAGCGGCTCGGCATTGTCACCTGCGCTGTCATGACGGTCCATGTAGAGCCAGGTGCGCGGCCAGTCGGTTGGTGATGAGGCCGTGTACGGCGAGGGCGCCGAGGAGTCCGCGGAGGACGACACAGTCGAGGCCGACGACGCGTTGACCTGCTGGGGCGGGCTCTCCGTGCTGCCGCGGCCGAGGACCCTGGCCAGACGTCGGCGCAGCCCGGAGGGCGATGATCCGTGACGGTGCCGACCGGGTACCGTCTCAGGGGGTCTGGGGTTTCCCCGGTAAGGAGCCACCGGAAGCTCCTGGCCGTTGATGACCGCGGTGATCTCTCCCTTGGGCAGCCAGACGATGCGCTCGTGGAGCACGACCTCGTCGAAGTAACGGTGATCGACCGTCTTGGCGCTGGTGGGGTTCGCCCAGCTGCCATCGACCTTCCACTGCTCGGCGGGCAGGCCCCGGTGAAGAAGTAGGTGGCCTTCTGGTCGCTGCGAAACCTGCGCGCTGAGGGCAGGATCGGTGCCGGCATGGGTCCGGCGGCCAGGGCCGTCAGGGCGGTGCGGCGCCCCACGGCCAGCGGCGTGGAGCAGTAAGCCTCGATCTGGGCAGCAGGAACATGACGAGTGACGGAGCGCAGCAGCTGGGCCACCTCGGCACGCTCGGCCACCGTGAGCCGGGCAGAGGGGAAGCGCAGTCCCCGGTCTGCCTCGGTGACCTGGATGAGGCGGTGAATGACGAGCTGGTAGACCCAGGCGGGAGGTGGGCTATCAGCCTGCAGCCACGCCGGCAGGAGCGTGCCCAGCAGGTGGCGGTAGTGCTCGATCTTCCCCCAGGCGCCGGGAGGTGACGGGGCGTGGTGGACGACGGCGGGACCGTCATGGAGGCCGACCCGGTTGCCGGTGTCCACGATATGGGCGATAAGCCCGCTCAGTCCGGCGTTCTCATCACTGCCGTTGGCACCGTCGGTGTCCTCAATACCTCGCAACGGCCCCAGCCCTCCCCAGTCCGACATACCTCGGCGGGGGACGGTGAGGACAACTCCACTGATGGTGTCGGGGAAGATGTAGGGCTCAGCGGTCAGGTCCGCGCTGCGGCTGCCGTGCTTGAAGCGCCATTGCAGCCGGTCATCCCGAGCGCCGTCGGGCCGGATGGTCACGGTCGAGGTGAGAAGGGTGCCGACGGCGTCGCCCGAGCCGTGCTGAGCCAAAGAGGCGAGATAGCCGGGCTCAACCCTGTCGCCGGCCCTGAGCAACAGGACCCGGGTTCCGGCGCTCAGAGGCCTGAGGACTTGGGCAGCGACCCCGGGTCGGGGCAGCTGAGCGGAACGATCCCGGTCTCAGGCAGGTCCTGTCGAAGAGAGTCGAGCGTGTCCTGACCACCTGCGGAACCGATGATGATGACGTGCATGGTCTCGGCGCTGCGGGCGTTCATAAGGTGGGCATCTCCATTTCGTGGGGCGGTCCCCAATGACTAATGGTGGACGTCGCCAGCACCTCCGTGTTGGAGATGCCCCAGGTGTGTCCGAAAGTCGTCCCCCGCCGTTGGACGAATCCAAAACGAGAGGCCGAATAGATACGAGCCCCGACACGTACGCATTCATTGAGGAAACCAGTATCCTCCCCAATGGTCGTCTCGGGAAAATTGATGTCACGTGCCAGATCCGCACGGACCACCAGCGTAGGTCCGGAGACGAAAGTCGTATAGCGGTGCTCCCAGTCGCCGAAACGCAGTACCGTCAGGTCCGGCCCGGTCAGGTGCACGTAGTGGGCGTGCTTGCCAACGACCTCGGCGCGGGAATAGTCGACTGCGGCGAGGGCCTCGAAGAGATAGTGGTCACCGTAGAGGTCGTCATCATCCATCTTGGCGATGTAGTCGGCCTCCACCCGAGTGAGCATGATGTTGTAGCAGGATCCCAAAGGGAGTACTGGTCTCTGCCGTGACCCAGTCGATCTCAAGACCCAACTCGCGGGCGCGGGCCCTGCTGCTGGCGCGCGGAGTGAAGCCGTGGGTGAGGATGACTGGTGCCATCGTCACCTGCTGCTGACAGGCCAGGGTCTCCAGGACGTGGTCAACCTGCTCCGGCCGAATGGTGGCCACCAGCGGTGCGATGGTGGGCCGGCGTCGGGCCCGCTCCCCCAGTCCGACAGCGCGCAGAACGGTGTCCACACGGTGGCTGTAGGTGTGGTGGGCCCAGATTTCGCGCTGCGCCAGGTAGGTCATGTACTCCCCGAGGAGCGGGTTGGCCACGAGAGCGCGCACGGTGAGCCCTGCCCCCACGCGGTCGGAGACCTTGGCCAGGGTGCCCGCGGGCAGAAGGCGGTCGGTGGCCGGCGTGGGGGTGGTCACCACAGGAGTGCCGCAGGCGAGAACCTCGATGACGCGGCGCGGAAGCATGGACGGGCTGCCCACCACGGAGCTGACGTTGAGGAAGACGGCGTAGGCGCGGTAGGCACTGAGCATCTGGGGGTAGCTGAGGCTGCCGCGCACATGGGAGTCCCAGGGAGACGGGAACTGGTAGGTGTCATCACCGTCGAGGTACCGGGAGAAGATGTCCAGCCCGTGGGGCAGCCGGGCGGAGACGTCGAGGGCGCCTCCCAGGACGATCTCCATCTGCTCACGTCGCTCGGGGTACTTGTGGGCGAAGTAGGTGCCGGCGAAGGCGACGTCCCGCAGGGTAAGGGGGTTGCTGTCGTCACCCAGGGGACGGATCGGGTTGTGGATGGTCGGCTGCGCCGCGAACGGCAGGATCCCGACGCGGTCGTGCCCCAGGTCGCGCTGGTAGTGCTCCACCATCGCCTCGTCGGTGGTGAAGACCCAGTCGAACAGGCGGGCGGTCTCGATGGCCTCGTCGTAGTGGGCGGGGTCCTCCTTGTTCCAGAAGACCGTCGGAACCCCCTGTTTTCGCAGCGCCGTGACCATCTCTCTCAGGTGACCGGAGGGCCCCCTGGGGACCGATCACCTGGAAGCGCCAGGTGTCGTCGTTGCCGTGCCAGGCGGACTCCACGAAGAGCAGGTCGATGGGGGTCTGGTCGAGCTGTTCGCACCAGCCGGTGGGCGTCAGGGGTACGGCGCGCCACTCATAGCTCAGGGCGAGCGCCGTGAACTCGTCGGCGATGACGCCGACGGTCACATCGTGACGCGGCCCGGTCTCCTTCGGTGAGGGCAGGGGCCAGTCCGGGAAGGACGTCTGATCCCGGCGCCTGGAGGCCCACCGGCGGGGACGCGCCCAAGCGGTCGCCCGACGACGGCGCAGGTGCTCGCGCAGCCCCGCCAGCCCTGAGTGACGCAGGTGCCACAGGGCGCGCCGCAGCTCAGGCGCCGGCCGACGTGTCATGCGGGAGTCTTCTGCGCTCACGACTCTCCCCATTTCTCGTCCAGGGAGTCGAGCAGCTCATCGAGCTGGTCGCCATCGCGCTCGAAGTCGAAGACGTAGTCCCTGTTGGTCACTCCCAGTTCGCGCCCCCTCGCAGTCCTTCTTCCTGCCGTCGATGACCTCCAGTGGGGTGACTCGGGCGGGGGTGGTCTCCAGCGAACGTCCCCAAAACTCGCCGTAGCGGGCGGACAGGATGGGCGGGGTCTCGGTGTATCGGAGCTTGACGAAGCCGTCCCCTCGCTTGCGCAGCACGATGCCGCCGTCGAGGATGGTCAGTGAAGCCACCTGCTCGCCATAGGCCTGTTCGTCCCCGCTCAATGTCCCCTCCCCTCCGTGCAGGCCGGCGAGACTGCGCGAGGCGGAGGTAATGAGCTCAGCGGTGTCGGGGCGCTCTCCCAGAACCGCACCGTCAATGGCGATGTAGTATCCGCCGTCGCGGACGGCGCCGATGAACAGCTGGGCGGACATGGCGCGCATGCGGGCGCTGTGGGTGAGAACGTCCACGAGGACGTCGAACCGGCCGTGAGTGGCCAGGGCCTGGTGCAGGTCGACCTGGTTCGTGAAGGGAACCACCCGGGCATGACCGATCAGACCGGAGTACTCCACGGGTTCCGCCTCGGACTGTCCGTCCCACTCCGCCTGCATCGTGCAGACGATCAGCTCACGCGCCCCCAGCGTCAGGGCGAGGTAGTTGCTCAGGTGGGGCTGAGGGCCGTCAACGAGCACGGCGACGCGTGGCTGCGCTCCGCCGTCGTCCCCGTCACCCAGTCCCTGAAGGACAGGCTCCAGGACTCCTGCTAGCTCGGCCGAGGGCGTGACAGCCGGCACGCAGGTGGGGGCCGCGCTCTGGGGCGCCGCCTTGGGCTGCAGCCTGTGCGGACACATCACGCGATCGCTCCTTGCGAGGCGCCTCGACTGCACCGGCTCCTCGGGGATGCCTCGTCCTCCTTGGGCTGCTGGTGGAGCGCTTCGGAGCCGAGCACCGCGTCAAGGGTGTCCCGCAGCGAACGCGCATTGTGCTCCTGAACGTCGAAGGTTCCGCGAGCGCGGAGGGGGTCGGCCAGAGCCGTGCGGATCGCCTGAGCGATGTCCTGGGGCGAGGTCCCACTCAGAACTCCGTAACCGAGGGCGATCAGCTCCCGATTGCCGGGAAGATCGGATGCCACGACCGCAGTCCCCAGCGTCATTGTCTCCAGCAGGGTGACCGGCTGCCCCTCGTGCAAGGAGGGCAGGACGAACAGGTCGGCTCCGCCAAGGACCGGGAACGGGTTGTCCATCTGCCCCAGAAGCGTCACGTGCCCGGCCAGTCCCAGGGAGTCGATCCTGGCCCGCAGCGTCCCCTCGAGCACCCCGGATCCGACGATCGCCAGGCCGATACTCAGGCCTTGAGCGCTGTCGTCCTCGGTGCCGTCGCCCGGGTCATCGCTGCGAGCGCCGTCCTGCTCTCGCAGGAGAGCAACCGCCTCGATAAGAGCGGCCTGGTTCTTCTCCATCGACATCCGTCCCATAGTGGTCAGGACGAAGTCGTGCTCGTCCTTCAGCGCGGTGAAGGCATCGGGGGCGGGTGCCTGCGCTCCGAGGCGCACCCGCTCGATGTCGAGGAGGTTGCGGGCCGAGAGCTGTCGCTGGGAGAGGCCGATGCCCAGCCCGGCCAGCCCGGTGCGGTTGTGGCGGGCCAGTCCCGGGCTGACCGCGACGACGGCGTCGACATCGCTGTAGAGGACGAAGACGCGCCGGAGGTTGGGGTACTTGTCGCGGTACTCGTTGTCCATCTGGTTGTGCTGGTAGCAGGAGGTGCGGGAACCGCGACGCCCCCAGGCCGCGATGAGCGATACCCAGGTCTCGGCGTAGCCGTCGTACTCGATGGCGGCGTCGGGCACGAAGTCGCCCAGAATGCGGCGCGTCTCGCGCTCGTAGTACGCCCAGTAGGCATCCCAGAAGCTCTGCGAGGTGTAGGCGTCGGGGTGGCGGGCGAAGTCGTTGACGCAGGAGCGTTCGTGAATCCGCCAGGGGGCGGCCCCGGGCTTGCAGATGACATGAACATGACGAGGCAGGCGACGGAAGATCTCCTGACGGTTCTCGTTCCCGCGCAGGACGGAGGGCTCGACGATGAGGTTCACCGAGTAGAGCGAGGGATCGAGTGCCTCCAGGAGCGCAAGGAAGGCAGAGGCGATCCCGTTGGGGATCATGGAGGCGTGGAACAGGAGTGTCCGGCGCTTGCGGGCACCGTCGCCGAGCGCGGGGTCAAGGGCGTGGTCCCTGATGATCGCCCGCGGTCCGAGGTCGTTGTCGTCGTCGAAGAAGAATCGGGCCAGCCGCGCCGAGGCCCGCCCGTCCTCGTAGGGACAGTATCGGGCCAGGGCCTCCTCATCCGCGATCCCCTCGCCGACCAGGGCACGTCCGATGGCCGAGGCCAGCTCGCCGCGGTCGTAGCAGGCCAGCCCGGGGACCTCCTCAGGATCCAGGTACAGACCCCGCTCGGCTCTGTAGTCCTCGATGTCGTGCATATAGAGCACAATGGGACGCTTCTGGGGGAGGAAGTCGAAGAGGATCGAGGAGTAGTCCGTCACCAGGACGTCGACGGCGGCCAGCAGCTCGTTGGTGTCGATGTCCTTGGGCACCACGCTCACCGGGAGATCGACGCCGGCCAGAAGCTTCTCGGAGAGGCGGTGGACCCGGTAAACCACGAGCACGTCGTCGCGGGAGGCCATGGCGGTCAGGTCGGCGAGCAGGGCCTCGCGGTCCAGCTCCCGTTTGCTGACTCCGCCACGCCAGGTGGGGCGAACAGGACCAGACGGCGTTCGTCGTCCTCAGCCATTCCCAGGCGGCCTCTGAGTGCCTTGCGGTCCTGGCCACTCATGGTCAGTGAGGTGTCCAGTCGAGGGGATCCGGCGACGATGGTACGGCCCCGGTAGACGTCGAGCAGATCATGGTCCTCGATAAGAGCCCATCGGGTGAGCTCATTGGGCGCCATGAGCGTGGTGCTCAGCTGGAAGTTGCGCTGCAGGTTCTCGTAGTCGAGCAGACCGCCCCGCATGGACCGTCCCAGGGTCTTGAAGGGGGGGTGCCGTGCCAGGTGTTGAGGTAGCGCTGCTCGCGACGGCGCACGAAGTAGGGGGCGAAGGAGACGTTGTTGACGAGGTACCCGGCCGTGGCGAGGTACTGCATGTACTCGGTGCTGTGCAGGGGAACGAAGACGACATTGCGACGCCCCAGCAGATCCGCAGGAACGGCGCCCAGGTCGTTGACGGCCCAGACGTGGATCAGGTGGGAGTACTCCGGTCGGTCGACCATCCAACGGAAGACGGCCAGGGGGTGGCAGCCTATCGAGGCGCCGTGATTGGACTTCCACAGCACCAGATGGGGACTGACTGGAAGGACCTCCAGGGCCTCGGCGTAGCGGATGTTGCGAGCCGCTCCCGCGGTGCGCCCATAGGCCCGTGGGTCCAGCCCGTCCTTGCAGCCGAACTCCTCGGCCTGCTCGAGGATCTCGCAGGCGAGCTCGACCTGCCCGGCATCCTGGGCCAGCTGGGCCAGGACCAGGCGGTTGCTCCGGTCCCCCTTTTGAGAACCAGAGGAAGAATGTGACGGATGGATCGAGCGGCCGTGCGCGCTGCGGCAGGCGGGACGTCCATGCCGGCGTCAGGGTCGTCCGCACCGCCGTGGGACCTGAGAGCCTCGTGAAGACCGAGCATGATGTCACTGATGGTGGACTCGACAAGATCCTCCGGCCGCTGCCGAGGCGGCGGCGAGCTCTTAGCGCGGACCAGGGCGAGGAAGCCCGTGCTGGCCCGCTGCTTCGACACCGATGCCAGCCCGCGCGGGGCCGGTCCCAGGTAGGACCAAAAGGACTCCAGCGCCTCGTCGTGGCGTCCCAGCCTTGCCAGACAGACCCCACGGCGATAGCTCCACCAGCTGCGGGCAGGCTTCTTGAGCGTCCGCAGGGCCTCCAGGTAGGAGCGCTCCGCGGTGACGAGGTCACCGACACGTTCCGAGACGAGCCCCAGCTTATAGAGGCTGTTCCCGCTTCCCGGATCCAGCGAGGCGGCCAGGGCGTACTGTCCTTGTGCCCGCTCGTACTCGCACAGGCGGTCAAGGCACAGACCCAGCTCATAGACCAGATCGGCCCGGGACATCCCCCTCTCCGGGGTACAGCTCAAGGAGCTCGAGCGCCAGTTTCCAATCGCCCCGGGAGCACGCGAACTGGGCCGGCCCTTTCCTGCACGCCTTGCCGCCGGCGGCCTCGCAGGCGGCGGCGAAGCTGACGGTGGCGGAGGCCCGATCGCCGTCACGGTGGGCGATGAGCCCCTGCTCGAAGAGCTCCTGCGCGCTGAGCCGATCAACGTAGGCCAAGGACTCCAGGGTGCACCTGGCCGGCCCGTTCAAGCCCAGGTGGAGCTGGGCCTGAAGAATCTTGCGCAGCCAGGCGGCATCGGTCTCGTGCTCGGGCAGACCGGAGAGCAGAACCTCCAGACGCTGCCACTGCGGGGTGCTCTCAGGCAGGCAGGTGAGCAGCTTGTCCGAGTAGCGCCGGTCTCGCACTCCGGAGGAGATGGCGCGCGAGAAGAAGACGGAGGCAGCCTCCGGATCATCCTGTCGCTTGAGAAGACAGCCGGCGCGGTAGAAGGCCTCTCCGCAGGCGGGGTCGCGGTCAGCCACCTCGGTGTAGGTTCTCAGAGCGGCCTCGAGCTGCTCCTGACGCTCGGAGATGACTCCCAGACGCAGGCGGATGGCGGTGTCGCGGGCGCTCTCTGGGATCTTTTCATACAGACGCTTGGCCTCTGCCAGGTTGCCGTCCTCATACTCCTTTGCGGCGACATAACGCACCAGCCTGGTGACGGCCGGCAGCCGCAAGCGGCCAGAGACGGCGCGGCCCATCTTCCTGAGGACAGCATCCTTGCTCGCCATAACCGCCCTTGTTCTACTATGCATATCCTATGAGTTTCATTCTGCATTTGACTGCACGCCGTACGACGAGACTCAAACCGGCTTCCAGCCCGGATCTCCATTTCGATCCGCGTAGCGACCCGAGTCAAGGCACCGCCACTCAGTGCAGACGCATGTCATTCTTGATCTGACTCGTAGAAACCTCGGGAGTCCGAGGAAGGTAGACGACCTCACACAGCCCCTCGAGCTGATCATCGAACTCTCCGCTCCAGTCATCACCCATGACGAAGACATCAATACCGTACCTGGAGATATCCTCGGTCTTCTGCCCCCACGTCAGCTCGGGCACCACAAGGTCGACATACCGAATGGCCTCGAGCATCACCTTGCGCTCCTCATAGGAGAAGTAGGCACGCTTTCCTTTTCCGGCATTGAACTCATCACTGGAGAGCGCCACCATCAGAAAGTCACCCAGCGCTCGCGCGCGCCTCAGCAACGCAATATGACCGTAGTGGAGCAGGTCATAAGTGCCATAGGTGATCACACGCTTCATAAGGTCACTTCCTGGTTGGATGGTCGAGGACCGCCCGCGTGACGACGCGCAGGCAAACCACCGTGAGTATTCCTCAGCCACCAGGAGATATTGAAGGTGTCGCAGAACCGATGCAATACCGATATATGGTCGAAATCTAGGACGCCACCTCATTGCTGCACCTCACAGTGCATCGACCTTATCGAACCGACTATCGCACGTTTATGTCACAATTCTTCTTAACAGTATTTTCTAGACCTGAACTCATCGACGCATCGCCGCCTGTCAGCGCAGGAAACGAGTGATCCACCCACGGATCCAGGCCAGGTTCTCCAGGACTGGCGCCGGATCAACCTCCAACACTTCTCGGCGAGCAGCCTGGACATCGAAGTCACCCAGGATCCGGTTCAGATGGAAGGTGAGCTCATCATGATCGAGGGCGACCGGCAGTCCCGACCTGCGGGGCCAGTCGCCGTACAGGCCTCTCTCGACATCACGGTAGTGCTCCAGGTCCGGCACGTAGACCACCGCCGGCTTCCCGGTGAGGGCGAAGTCGAGGAAGATGCTGGAGTAGTCCGAGACCAGGACATCGGCCGCCATCATAAGTTCCTCAATGTTTGGATAGCGACTGACGTCAACCAGCCCGGGACCAGGCCTGGCACGGTTCATGTGGTGTGTGCGCATGAGGACCACCGCATCCGTGCGATGAGCCGGGTACACCTCTCCCAGCAGTCCTTGCCCGTTGCTGTGCCCAGCCAGGCCCTCTGGGTGACGCAGCCTCTCGCGCCAGGTCGGCGCATAGAGGATGACCCGCTGCTCCTCACCGATACCGAGATCGGAACGCACCCGCCGCCCCACCTCAATGCCACCAAGTAGCCTGACGTTTCGGGGTACTCCCCACCCGGACCTGCCCGCTGTACCCCAGCGCCCGCCTCAGACGCTGTTCGGCCTCCCGGTTCTGAGCCAGCAGCAGGTCCCACTGGGGAACCTGACGGGCCATGAGCCGCTGGTAGCGCAGACTGACGGATCCCGGGGCGGCGTCGTGAAGCAGCTTCTTGATCGGAGTGCCGTGCCAGGTCTGGAGCAGGTGCTGCCCCTCACGCTTGGAGAACCAGTCGGGAAGGTGGTCGTTGGTAACGATGACACGTGAGGTACGCAGCGCCTCCACCCACTCCTGTGATCCGACGACGACCGGGACCGCGCCCGACGGGACCGGAACCGTACCGTCGACCACCGACCACCACAGGGGCGCGCGCACATCGTGGGCAGCCAGGTCCTCGCAGATCGCAGCCGGATTGTCTCCCCCGCTGCGTCCACCGAAGGACTCCATGAAGACTGCCGGCCTCAGGGCCTCTGCCTCACGCTCAACGAGGAACCGACGGCCCCGTCGTGAGCGTTCCCGAGGCGTCAGCGGAGGAATGACGGCCACGGCCACGGAGCCGTCACGCCGGGTGATGATCCGCGCGCGGCGTGCTGGGCGCCCGGAGCCTCCCCCGGGGACAACGTCATCGGGCACCACCGCGCCGCCGGCGGGTGCCGGAACGATGGGAGCCTCAATGGCGGGGCCGTCGATTCCCTCCCCTGCCCGGCAGACCCCTTCGATGCGGTGGTCGGGCTCGTCCTCCGGCGTGGCGCTCCAGCCCACCGTGTAGGTCCCCAGCTGGACGTCGGTATCGACCAGACCAAGGTTCGCCGTCCACTCGCCGCCCGGCGCTAGGACGGCAGGTACCGTCATCCGGCCGCCGCTGCAGCTGACGACGATGTCCAGCTCCGCTGGGGCCCCCGTCACCGTTCCGGACAGCACCATCGTTGCGTCGACAGCCAGACACGCTCCGTGGAGCACGACGTCGATCGGCATGCTGGGTAGCAGCTCGCTCCCCCGGCTCCCGGTCTTCACCGAGGCGACCTGGAGCAGCCCCCGTTCACCGCGCACTGCCAAGCACCGCCCGGACTCCGACGGCGCCAGGCGCCACCTGCTGGAACCGGCCGGTTGCGGCATCCATGTCCACACCCTTCGCCTGCTATGCGGGTCACCACCCGGAACCACACGGTGCTGCCGGGCTCGAGCCGCAGACGCACCGTGATCCCCGAGGGGGAGGTAGGAGCGCCACGGGTCACCGGCCTCCAGGTCGGCGCGAGGCGCCTGACAGCGATCCACCTCGGTGCGCCGTCGAACTCTCCCATCCGCGTCGACAACCTCAATGACCGGACGATCGGTCAGGCTCGGGTCGACTCCCCAGACCCAGGCGCAGCCGCGTACCTCCAGGGTCCGGGGACCGACCCAGCGCGCCGTGTCGGTACTGACGTGCAGTCTCAGATCGACGTCTTGGAGCTCGGTGAGTCGGCCGGGCACCGTGATCCGTTCCAGAAAGCGCGGCTCGGGGCGCAGAGTCCCCGCCTCAAGGACCAGGGGAAGGCGGTTCAGGTCCTCAAGCCGCCGGCCGATCAGATCCTCAAGCTCCTCGGCACTGGCCGGATCGTCTCGCGTGAGGAGCCACAGCACGAGCCGATCGAGCAGCGCGGTCGAGTCCCAAAGAGAGTCCTCAGCGGCCGGAAGCACCCTCTTCGCCGTGCGACGGAGTCCGCGGACGAAGTCAGGCCGCTCCCGGTGAGCGCGCTCAGCCAGACGAACAAGGTCCCGGTTCAGGCGTCCGGCAACCAGGCGCCGACGCACCGACGGCGGTGCGCCCGCGGCCATCTGCGCCAGGACCCCCACCTCTGTCAGGAGGGCGGCGGGCTCGGTGTCCGCACTCGGGCCACGAGCCACCGATCCGACACGCCAGGTGTAGACCTCCTCATCAAGCACGTCGATGCGTGTCGCAGCGAGGAGCACCGAGAGGGTCCTGGCGGGCAGCGACACCGGTGAGGTTCGCAGTGCACCGAGCCGTCTTGGCCGTGTCCACAGCCACCGGCGAGCCATGACCGCGCCGGCCACAAGGTCCTCAACCACCTCGGGCACCTGGACCAGTGGCTCTCCGAGGCGGGGTTCCCTGGGTGGTCCCGTCCTCTGCCTGGCGCCGGTTGACGGTGTCAGGGAACGCGAGCGCGCAACGACAACGTCAGAACCCGACAGATCCAGGCACTGAATCATTCTCTGACAGGCACCGGCCACAAGGGCGTCTCCGCCGTGGACGATAGTGACTAGGCGTCCTCGCGCTCGTTTCAAGGCGGTCTCCAGGTCACCCGGGTCGCCACCGCGTTCGCTGGGCAGAACCCGGACACGCCGGTCCTTGGTGGACAGGCGAGTCGCTATCTGCTCACCAGAGCTCTGCGTGTCGGCTCCCTGCCCGACGACGACCAGGACCTCCAGGTCCTTGAAGCTCTGGTTGAGCACGGATCGGATGGCCCCTTCCAGGTGAGGGCCGGCCCCCACCGCCTGGACGATGACGCTGAGTCGGGGCCGGTGCACGGCGCGCAGAGCCGCGCCGAGGAGACGTCGACCGCCCACGTCCTTCTACCCCGCCAACAGGGGACTCCGGCGGCGCCAGAGCCCTGTGGCATCAATGACGGTCCGCCCCTTGAGCAGGAGCGGATCGAGATCGGAGAACTCCTGGTGGCTGACCAGCACCACAACGACGTCGGCCTGCTCGACGGCCTGTCGGCATCCAGTCAGCCGCACGTTGGCCCACCGAGCCAGAGACGGCGGAAGCGCGTCGGCACGCGGCTCAGCCACCAGGACCCGGGCGTGGGGCGCGCCGGCGGCCACCTGCTCGGTAATCGCGAGTGCGGGCGACTGGCGCAGATCGTCGACGTCGGCCTTGAAGGTCAGGCCGAGCACCGCCACAGTCGGCGAGACCAGTCCTTCCAGCGCCTGAAGGATGCGCCCGACGTAGTAGGCGGGCCGGGAGTCGTTGACCTGGCGAGCCGTGCGGATGAGCCTGGTCTCCTCGGGCGCGGAGGAGACCAGGAACCATGGGTCCACGGCGATGCAGTGGCCACCCACCCCGGGCCCCGGGTGCAGGATGCTCACCCGAGGATGGCGGTTGGCCAGGTCGATGAGCTCCCAGACGTCCACCCCGGCCCGGTCGCAGACGAGGGCCAGCTCGTTGGCGAAGGCGATATTGAGGTCACGGAAGGAGTTCTCCGTCAGCTTGGTCATCTCGGCGGTGGTGGCGTCGGTGAGAACCAGCTCGCCCCGGCAGAAGGTGGCGTACAGATCCCGGGCCAGATGCGAGGCCTCGGGGGTCAGCCCACCGATGACCCGGGAGTTGGTCACCATCTCGGTCATGATGCGTCCGGGCAGCACTCGTTCGGGACAGTGGGCGACATGCACCCGACGACGTCCCCCGCTGCCGTCCAGTGAGAGATCCGGACGCATCGAGATGAGCGCCTCAGCCAGGGCGCGAGTAGTGCCGGGCGGACAGGTCGACTCCAGGACGATGAGCTCGTCCCCAGTGAGGCACGGGGCGATCTGCCTGGTGGCGGCCTCGACCAGGGAGAGGTCGGCCGTGTTCCCCTCTCGCGTCAACGGCGTCGGCACGGCGATGACGTAAGTTCGTGCCGATGGTGTCACCGTCTGGGCACGCAGACGCCCCGCACCGACCTGCTCGGCCAGGACGGTGGCGAGCCCGTCCTCGAGGAAGGGCAGCTCTCCGCGGTTGACGGCCTCGACACGTTCCCGAAGCCGATCCACTCCGACGACGTCGAGTCCGGCACGGGCCAGGACGGCGGCCGTTGGCAGACCGATGTACCCCAGCCCGATGACGGCGACGTCAGCTACTCCAGCAGCGTTAGTCATGAGTCTCCATGCATCTGTATGCGTCCCACGGGGCGGCCCCGGGACTGCTCCGCCTCTGGGCGCTAGTTCACCGTGACGGGAAGCAGCTCAACGGCGCCGGGGTGCTCGGCGAGGTAGGACCCCACCCGGTCCTCGGCGAAGGCCTTGAACAAGGGCGCATCCGTGTCGCTGTCGAGCCGGACGATGGACTGGCCGTCCCCGGAGGTACCCGTGCCGGCGGTCGGTACGGTCATGAACTTGATGTCGTTGCTGTGCAGGTGACGCACTCCCAGGGCCAGGGACTGCATCTGGTTGATGGTGAAGGACTCGTCCACGGCGACCGTCCGGGAGGCGGTCTTGAGGAAGGAGTAGAGATCCGTGGGACTCGACAGGGTGCCGCCGGAGAGGGCCTTGCTCGCGATGGCACGCATCCAGCTCTGCTGGCGCTTGACGCGGTCGAAGTCGCCGTCCGGGAGTGAGGATCGCTCACGGGTGTAGGCCAGGGCCTGAGCTCCGTTGAGAGCCTGCGGACCGGCGCCGAGTTTCTTACCGGCAATCGTCTGGGGCGTCTTGAGGTTGATGCGCACCCCGCCGATCTCGTCGGTCAGGGCGACGAAGGACTCGAAATTCGCCACCGCGAAGTGATCGATGTGAATCCCGGTGAGGTTCTCCACGGTGTGGATCGTCAGCGAAGGGCCGCCATAGGAGTAGGCGGCGTTGATCTTGCCCTGACCATGACCGGGGATGTCCACCCAGGAGTCGCGGGGGATCGACATGACCGAGACGGTCTTCCTGTCGCCGCTGATCTGCAGGATCATGATCGCATCAGTACGCTGGGCGCCCTCCGCCCACTGGGACGGGTCGGATGCGCTGGTGCGGGAGTCGGTCCCCAGGACCAGGATGTTGGTGGCCGCCTCCTGACCGGCCGGCACCGACTGCCGCGGTGCTCGCGTGGCGATACCGGCGAAGGGATCGGCAATGGTCTCGATACCGGAGGCCAGGGAGTGTCGTACCCACAGGGCAAGGCCCCCCGTGGCCAGGGTCAGGACCAGGAATATCGCCAGCACGCTGAGGAGAGCGATCCTCCAGCCCCGGCCGGGACGACGTCGGGCGCCACCGGATGACACCGCTGCGGCATCTGAGGAAGCAGCAGCGGCACTGAGGTCAGCGCCATCGGCACCGTCGGCACTGTGGGCACCCGGGATGGTTCCGGCGTCATCCTTTTTCGCCAGGTCGCCTTCAGGATCAGGCAGGGGGGTCTGGGTCATGACGCATATAGCACCACACTTTTTTCAAGCGTTTTGCCCGGATCTCCCATTTTCAAGGCGATCCGGGCAAGATCATCATGAAATGAGATGCAACTGAGACGAGAGTAATCTCCTCGTCATCATTCAAATCTCGTCCAGAATATCTTTCCGCACAATCAGAAGAATGCCCTTCGGTTATTCTACGAACGAGGAGGGACGAGCTGATACATCCACCCGTAGGGGTCCTCGGCATGGCCGGACTGGATGGACGTGAGCCGGTCATGGATCTGCCGGGTGACCTCACTGCCCTCGATACGGGCATCGAATCCCTCGCCCTTGAGATGCCCCAAGGGCACGACAACAGCCGCGGTACCGCAGGCGAACACCTCGCTGACCCGGCCCGACTCGATGTCCGCCAGCAGCCCCTCAAGGCTGATGGTGTCTTCGACGACGTTCCGCCCCGAGTCACGCAGCATGCGGATGATGGCGCTGCGGGTGGAGCCCTCGAGGATGGTCCCGGTCAGCTGCGGCGTGCGCACGGTTCCGTCGGCGTCGACGACCATGATGTTCATACCGCCGAGCTCTTCGAGGTTCTTCTGCGAGACGTCATCAAGGAAACAGACCTGATCACAGCCCTGCGCATAGGCCTCCTGCTGAGGAAGCAGGGAGGAGGCGTAGTTGCCCCCGGTCTTGGCCGCTCCGGTTCCTCCGCGTCCGGCACGGTGGTACTCGGTGCTGACCCATATGGAGATGGGCTCAAGGCCATGGGTGAAGTAGGAGCCCGAGGGCGAGGCGATGACGTAGTAGTCGACCACCTTCGAAGGACGCACTCCGAGGAATGCCTCGGAGGCGAAGGCGAAGGGACGCAGATAGAGGGACTCCCCCTCACCCGAGGGCACCCAGGCGGCATCGGCGCGTACCAGATCCACCAGGGAGGCCACGAAGTCCTCCTCTGACAGATCGGGAAGAGCCAGACGCCGGGCCGAGGCGTTGAGGCGGGCCGCGTTGTAGCGGGTCGGAAGGTCCACACCGATCCGTCGTCGTGCCGGTAGGCCTTGATGCCCTCGAAGATCTCCTGACCGTAGTGGAGCACGGCGGTGGCCGGGGATAGGCTGAGGTTGCCGTAAGGAATGACGCCGTAGTCGCCCCAGCCCTCACCCTGCTTCCAGCGAGCGTGGGCCATATGGTCGGTGAAGGAGTCGCCGAAGTGGAGACCCGCCAGGATCGCCTTGCGCTCGTCCTCGGCGACGGGCGACGGGTTGGCGGTCAGGGGGAAGCGACCGGCGATTGCGTCGGCCTCAGGAACGGGGACCTCAGCGGCACGGGCCAGGGATGTGGATGCGAAGTCGGTTGAGGCGGCGTCTGTCTCAGGCATAGGCCCACCCTACCGCCGAGGCCACAACTCGGACACATCCTTCCCATATCCTGACTCAAAGCCGGGGCAACGACTAGGTTCCGGCCATGCGCTCCGCCCGGCAGCCTTCGCACAGCCCCCACCGCGGCGTCCGGAGCAACGACGTCCGAGACCACACACTCTCCTGCAACCTCCTGGTCGCGGTCATACGTCTCACGCTCCTCGACCTACCAGGTGAGCGCCGAGGTGACCAGCAGCCCAGAGCTGGTCGCGACCGGGGCGACGACCATGCGTTGTCCGAGCACTGGGCCATCTCCTTGGCCGGCGAGTACCCGGACTACAGGCAGACCGCGCGGATGGAGCTCACGACGGCCAACCGGTCCGAGTCCTATGCCGGTATCGCTACGACCTTCAGTGCCAGCATCGCCGGTTCTCAGGTCGTCGGGAGGTCCTTCGTGCGGGTATGGTCCGCCGACAGCGCCGCACTGCCCGTGACCCACGGTGTGCCAGCAGGGGAGCTTCGATACGACGTCCTGGGACGCGGTTGTTCATGGCATCACGATCTACGGCCTATCGGGGCAGTCCCGCTGGCCGGAAAGGTCACCGGAGCCTGCAACACCAACCGCCCCACCTCCGGCTGAGCCTCCACCTCCTGTATGAGGGGGCTCCGTGCACGACGAGCGTCCCCGGCTGACCACCGGTCACGGCTCTTGCGACCGCTCCTGGCCCTCAGGGGGGATTCCTCCTGACATCAGCGGAGTCCTGCGGACCCGATGGCGTCGTGTCCGCAGCGGCATCGGACGGAGACTGCGACGTAGCTCCGCCTGCCCAAGACTGGGCGGGATCATCCGCCTCGGCCCGGCTCGAACGATCCTCCTGCTCGCTGTCGACCGTCGGCGCAGACAGCCGATCCGGATTCGGAGTGTGCCGCCGAGCGGCAACCGCCACCTCAACCCGGAATGTCTCAACCTCGGAGTCAGTGAGCGGGTCGTCAGCCAGGACGTCGCCCGCATAGCCCAACGATCCCGACAGGCACGAGCCACGCGGCAACGTGGCGCCGGAGACCGAGGAACGACACGCACGGACTAACGACGATCACCAGATCGTTCTGTCACGCTAGGGACACAAAGGCCACCGCGACATCTCAATGCGATGTCGCAGCTGCCCCCTTGGCCACAGCGGCGGCGATGGCGTCACCGATCTGGCCGGTCGTACGCTCGGCGCCGGCGACGCGGGCAGCCATGTCGACCTTGACACCGGCCTCGACCCGGCCGGCAGCCTCGGCAAGCCCCAGATGGTCGAGCATGAGGGCCACGGCGCTGATCGTGGCGGTCGGGTCGGCCTTCCCCCTGTCCGGCGATGTCGGGGGCCGAGCCGTGGACGGGCTCGAACATGGAGGGGAAGACCCCCTCGGGGTTGATGTTGCCCGAGGCCGACAGCCCGATACCACCGGTGACGGCACCCGCCTCGTCGGTGAGGATGTCGCCGAAGAGGTTGTCGGTGACGATGACGTCGAAGCGACCAGGGTCGGTGACCATGTAGATGGTGGCGGCATCCACGTGGCAGTAGTCAACGACCACCTCGGGATACTCAGCACCGACGGCCTCGACGATGCGGCGCCACAGGCCCCCGGCGTGAACCAGCACGTTGTGCTTGTGGACAAGAGTGAGGTGCTTGGCCGCCCTGGACTGGGCCTTGGCGAAGGCGTAGCGGACCAGGCGCTCCACGCCGTAGGCCGTGTTGACGCTGACCTCGGTGGCGATCTCATGCGCCGTGCCCTGCCGCACAACGCCGCCGTTTCCGCAGTACAGGCCCTCTGTCCCCTCACGCACCACGACGAAGTCGATGTCACCGGGATCGGCCAGCGGCGTCGGCACTCCCGGGTAGTAGACCGAGGGACGCAGGTTGACGTAGTGGTCCAGGGCGAAGCGCAGGCGCAGGAGCAGACCGCGCTCGAGGACCCCGGAGGGGGACGGACGGGTCGCCGACGGCACCCAGCAGGATGGCGTCATGTCCCCTGATCGCCTCGAGGTCCTCATCGGTGAGAGTCTGTCCTGTCCGGTGCCAGCGCTCGGCCCCCAGGTCGAAGGTGGTCGGCAGGACCGTGACACCGGTCCCCTCCAGCGCCCGATCGAGAACCTTGAGCCCCTCGGGAACGACCTCCTTGCCGATGCCGTCGCCCGGGATTACTGCCAGCTTGATGGTCTGCGTCATGAGACCACCTTAGGACATGGTCACGATACGAGACGAGAAGTCCACCTGATGAGCGAATCGCACAGTCGCGTTTCGACCGACGGTCGGTTAGTCTTGCTTCAGCGACTACATCAAGGAGGAGCCATGCCACGCACCCACCGTCCTGCTGCTCAACGTCGCGAGGAGATTCTCGACGCCGCGCACACCCTGTTCACCACCAAGGGCTTCCAGCCCACCACCATGGAGGACATCCTGAGGGTCGTGGGCATCGCCAAGGGGACGCTCTACTACCACTTCCCCAGCAAGGAGCAGATCCTCAGGGCTCTTGTCCTGCGCATCGTCGGCCAGGTGGAGCAGCGCGCCCGTGAGCTCGCCGCCTCATCGGCTCCGGCAGTGGACAAGCTCAAGGCGATCATGGCCGCGATGCGGGTCGAGGGCACCGAGTCCGAGCTCATCGAGCAGTTCCACACGCCCGGAAACGCGGAGTTTCACCTGTTGTCCATCACGGCCATGATCGAGCATCTGACCCCTGTCCTCGCCGATGTCGTCACCCAGGGGGGTGAGCGAGGGCTCCTTCACCACTGAGCGGCCTTATGACGCCATCGAGCTGCTTTTGAGCGCCTCGGGCATCCTCCTGGACCACGAGATCCTGGAAGCCGGCCCCGACGAACTCGCCCGCCGCCACGAGAGTCTCGTCTGGGCGAGCGAGACGCTTCTGGGCGCCCGGCCGGGAAGCCTGTCCATCCTCGCGGAGGCAGGCTCATGAGACACGTCGGCCTACTTGTCCTGGGCTCATTCATCAACTCACTGGGAACGGGTCTGACTGCCTTCGGACTGGCGGTCATCATGCTGCGCGCCCATGGAACGGCCTCCTCCGTGGCAGTCATCCAGATGAGCGCCTTCGCCCCCCTCGTCCTCCTGGCACCCTTGGCCGGAGTTCTTGCCGACCGCTACGACCGCCGCCTCATGATGATCATCGGAGATGCCGGTTCGGTGCTCGGACTGGGCCTCATCCTTGCGGCCCTGTCCTCGCCCCGCCCCTCCTTGGCCTGGATCTGCACGGGGGCCGTCCTCTCCTCCTGCCTCGCCGCGCTCACCGAGCCGGCACTGAGGGCCAGCGTCACCGACCTGGTGACCGAGGAGGACTACGTGCGCTCCTCCGGGCTGCTTCAGCTGGCATCCGCGGCGAAGTACCTGCTGGCTCCGGCCGCGGCGGGGTTCCTCATGCCGCTCGTCGGCGTTCGGGGGCTCGTCCTGCTCGACGCCAGCACCTGCCTGGTCACAGTGGGGTGCACCATGACAGTGCGCCGGGCTCTGGCAGCAGGTGCGTCGCAGCGCGCAGCAGCCCAGCCCGGTGACGACCACGATGTCCTGGCGGGCTGGAGGACCATCACCGCCTCCCCCGGCCTGCGCACCCTCGTGGCTCTCATGACACTGGCGACCCTCGCTATCGGAGTCATCCAGGTTCTCATCAAGCCGATTCTCCTGCCCACCGTGACCACCTCTGAGATGGGCGTGATCGAGACCATCGCAGCCACCGGTATGCTTGTGGGGGCCGCCCTGGTCACCGCCTGGAAGAGCGCGCAGCCGACGACGCTGCTAGCGGCGGGGCTGGCTGGGACCGGCGCCGCCATGGTGCTGGTCCCCCTGGGGCCTGGGGCCTGGTGGGTGACCGCCTGCGGGTTTCTCACCTTCGGCAGCCTTCCCCTGTCCCAGGCAGGTGCGGAGGTCCTCGTGCGCACGCAGGTCGACAACACTCGGCAGGCACGGACCTGGGGCACCATCAGCATGGTCACCCAGCTGGGCTACCTGGCGGCCTACCTGTGCTCCGGGGTACTGGTCGACCGCGTGCTTCAGCCTCTGCTGGAGCCAGGACAGAGGTTGTCCGCCAGTCTCGGAGCCGTCGTCGGCATCGGCCCAGGACGCGGCGCCGCACTGCTCGTGGGCATCATGGGGCTGGTCATGGCCATGGTGGCCCTCGGCGTCCGTCTCCAACGCCAACGGCTCGCCTGAGCCAAGCGACAACGCAGGCAAATGTGGCGGTGCCCCGACGACCTGAGTCGTCGGGGCACCGCCGTACGCCGGCCTTAGCGGTCCTCAGCGGGCCACAGAGCCCTCGGTGTAGTCCTTGTCGACGTCGGCACGCCAGGCGAACATGGAACGCACCTCACGGCCGGTGGCCTCGATGGGGTGCGCCTCGCCCGCGGCGCGGAGCTTCTTGAACTCCGGGGCGCCGGCGGCCTGGTCGTCCATGAAGCGCTTGGCGAAGGTCCCGTCCTGAATGTCGGCGAGGACCTCCTTCATGTGGTCCTTGACCTCGGGCGTGATGACGCGCGGACCGGAGACGTAGTCGCCGTACTCTGCGGTGTCGGAGCAGGACCAGCGCTGCTTGGAGATGCCGCCCTCGTTGATGAGGTCGACGATGAGCTTCATCTCGTGGCAGACCTCGAAGTAGGCCATCTCGGGCTGGTAGCCGGCCTCGACCAGGGTCTCGAAGCCGTACTGGATGAGCTTGGAGACGCCACCGCACAGGACGGTCTGCTCGCCGAAGAGGTCGGTCTCGGTCTCCTCGCGGAAGGTGGTCTTGATGGCACCGGCGCGCGTACCGCCGATGGCCCTGGCGTAGGACAGCACAAGGTCCCAGGCGGTGCCGGTGGCGTCCTGCTCCACGCAGACCAGCACGGGCACGCCCCGGCCGGCCTCGAACTCACGGCGCACCGTGTGGCCGGGACCCTTTTGGGAGCCACCATGACGACGTCAATGTCCGCGGCCGGCTTGATGTAGTCGAAGTGGATGTTGAAGCCGTGGGAGAACAGCAGGGCGGAGCCGGCCTTGATGTTCGGCTCGATCTCCTCGCGGTAGAGGGCGGCCTGCACCTGGTCAGGGGCCAGGACGGTGATGACGTCGGCCCAGGCGACCGCCTCGCCGATCGGCTTGACGGGCAGGCCCGCTTCCTCGGCCTTGGCCACGGAGGAGGAGCCCTCGCGCAGGCCGACGACGACCTCCACGCCGGAGTCGCGCAGGTTCAGAGCGTGAGCGTGCCCCTGGGAACCGTAGCCGATGACGGCGACCTTCTTGGACTGGATGACGGACAGGTCGGCGTCGTCGTCGTAGAACTTCTCAGCTGCCATGATTGCTTCTCACTTCTCCTTGAGTTGATCGGTGATGGATCGTGGGCCGCGCGTGATCGCCACGGCACCGGACTGGACAATCTCTTTGACGCCGTACGGCTGGAGAGCCGTCAGCAGAGCCTTGACCTTGGATTCTGAGCCGATGGTCTCGATGACCACCGACGTCGGGGCGACGTCGACGACGTGGGCGCGGAACAGGTCGACGACCTGGAGCACCGCAGTGCGGTTGGCGTCATCCGCGTGCACCTTGATAAGGTAGAGCTCGCGCTCGACAGAGGTGTCGGGATCCAGCTCAACGATTTTAAGAACGTTGACCAGCTTGTTGAGCTGCTTGGTGACCTGTTCCATAGCCAGCCCCTCAGCGTCGGCGATCACCGTGATGCGTGAGATGTCCTCGTGCTCGGTAGGGCCGACGGCCAAGGAGTGGATGTTGAAGCCCCGACGCGTGAACAGCGCCGACACCCGGGTCAGGACGCCAGGCTTGTTCTCCACCAGGACGGACAGCGTGTGCTTCTCGCTCACGGCGCTCACTCCTCTTCCCACACCGGGCTCATGCCGCGGGCGTGCTGGATCTCGTCATTGGAAACCCCGGCGGCGACCATGGGCCACACCTGGGCGTCCGCGGAGACGATGAAGTCGACGACGACGGGGCGGTCGTTGATGGCATTGGCCTGCGCGATGACGTCGTCCAGGTCCTCCAGGCGCTCGCACCGCAGCCCGACTGCCCCGTAGGCCTCGGCCATCTTGACGAAGTCGGGAACTCGCTTCGTTCCGGCCCCGGTATGCAGGTCGGTATTGGAGTAGCGCTGCCCGTAGAACAGGGTCTGCCACTGCCGCACCATGCCCAGCGAGGAGTTGTTGATGACAGCGACCTTGATGGGAATGTTGTTGAGGGTGCAGGTGGCCAGCTCCTGGTTGGTCATCTGGAAGCAGCCGTCCCCGTCGATGAGCCACACCGGACGGTCGGGGCAGGCCTCCTTGGCACCCATGGCGGCGGGCAGGCCGTACCCCATGGTGCCGGCACCGGCGGAGGTGAGCCAGGAGTGGGGGCGACGGAAAGTGAGGTAGTGCGCCGACACATCTGGTGCTGCCCCACACCCGTGACCCAGATGGTGTCCTCGGATGCGGCCCGGTTGAGGTGCGTGATGACCTCCTGAGGCTGAAGCAGCCCGTCGTCGGTATCGGTCCAGCCCGTGGGGTAGGTGGCCTGGATGCGCTCGACCTCACGCCGCCACGGCGTGATGTCAACCCGCCCCTCAGCGGAGACGTGGTCACGGAACTCGGCACTCAGGGCAGGGACGACGTCGGTCAGATCGCCAACGATCGGGACGTCGGCGGTGCGGATCTTGGAGATCTCGGCCGGGTCGACGTCGACGTGGATGACCGAGGCCTTCGTGGCGAAGGTGTCTGGCCTACCGGTGACCCGGTCATCGAAGCGGGCCCCCAGGCAGACGACGACATCGGCCCGTTGCAGGGCCCCGACGGCGGCAACGGTTCCGTGCATTCCGGGCATCTGCAGGTTGAGCGGATGCTCACTGGGCATGACGTCCAGCGCGGTCAGCGTGGTGACGAACGGCGCCCCGATGAGATCGATGAGCTCGGCCAGGTCATCGGAGGGCACCTGCGCACGATTCAGGCCACCGCCGAGGTAGAGGACGGGGCGGTCGGCAGCGGCGATCACCTCGGCGGCCTGAGCCAGGCGCCGCTGATTGGGCTTGCCGGGCAGACGGTAGCCGGGCAGGTCCCGGGCCGGGGGCCACACGAACTCAGTGGGCCTCTCCTGGGCGTCCTTGGAGATGTCGATGAGGACGGGTCCAGGACGACCGGTTGAGGCCATGTGGAAGGCCTCAGCCACACGCGGAACAATGTCCTCGGGACGGGTGATGAGGAAGGAATGCTTGACGAAGGGCATCGTGGCACCGACGATGTCGGCCTCCTGAAAGGCATCCGTCCCGATTCCACGACTTCCGACCTGGCCGGTGATGGCCAGCATCGGCACCGAGTCCATGTGCGCGTCGGCGATGGCGGTGATGAGGTTGGTAGCACCGGGGCCGGATGTCGCCACGCAGACTCCGGGCCGGCCCGTGACCATGGCGTAGCCCTCGGCGGCGTGGCCGGCACCCTGCTCATGGCGCACCAGAACGTGCCTGATCCTCGTCGAGGCGAGCAGTGGGTCGTAGAAGGGCAGAATGGCACCGCCCGGCATCCCGAAGATGTCAGTGACACCAAGCTCTTCCAGCGCGCGCACCAGAGCCTGGGCGCCTGTCATGACCTGTTGGTCCTGACGTGCGGGAGCGTCATCGCGGGTCATCGCTCGCTCTCCTTCTCCGTGCTTACCGTCCGGCGACTGCCGGGTAATGAACGTTAGATCAGTGTTCACAGAGAGTCATATCGAGACACCTGTTGTCTCGCATCATGGAATCACGGACGTGGTGGGTCGCCTGCGGCCCGTCCCCTCCCCCGCCCCGAACTGCCTCTTTCGGAATCGTCTCCGGCCGACGAGCCCGGACCTTGGTATGCCATGAGCCCCGTCAGAGATGCCACAATAACCCTATTACTCATGACAAACATCCGCCGCGTCACTATCAGCGGCGAGACGGAAGGCGGCACAGCGACGTGGTCACCACTGTCCTGCACTATCTGTTAGACAACCCGGTTGTCATCGTGCTCCTCATGGTCGGCGCCGGACTGCTGCTCTGGCGCGCCAGGCGCAGGAGCATACGCGTCCCGGCAACGGTCCTCCTGGCCGCCAGCACCGCTCTCCTGGGCTGGAAGGTGGCGCACGCCAATGTCCTGCACCACTTGTCCGAGAACGTGGTTCTCGTCCTGTTCCTCCTGGTCGGCACCGGGATGCTGCTGGGGCACGTCAAGATCAAGGGAGTAAGCCTCGGAGCTGCGGCGGTGCTGTTCTGCGGCATCGCGTTGGCGGCCTGGGGAACGTCTGCAGCAACGCCGATCGAGGTTCCTCGAGAGCTGGGAACGCTGGGGCTGGCGATCTTCACCTTCGCCATCGGGATCCAGTCCGGGCCGAACTTCTTTCCACGTCATCCGAACCGCCGGTGGTCCGTTGGCCATCCTCCTGGGCGTACTGAGCGTGGCGGCCCTGGCGGCCGTGGGGGTAGGACGTCTCCTCGGCCTCAAGGCATCGATGATCGCCGGCGCCTTCGCCGGCGCTGTTACCAACACTCCTGCCCTGGCGGCGGCCGGTAACGCTGCTGCCATGGCTGGTGACAAGGCAGGGACCAGGAGACGCCACCGTGGCCTATGCCGTCACCTACCTCTACGGTGTCATCGGCATGCTGTTCTTCTGTCTGCTGGCACTGCGTTACCGTCGCAGCGACAAGGACACCCCTTCTCCCGCTCATCAACCGCACCATCCGGGTGGAGCGCGAGGACGGTCCGCTCCTGGGCAACATTGTCGAGACCATCTCGGGAGAGCTGCGATTCTCTCGCCTGCGTCGGGGTGAGAAGGGCCCGATCACCCGACCGACGAACGACGACCGGCTGTACAAGGATGATCTCATCACCGTCGTCGGCACCCAGGATGCCGTGAACCAGGCGATCAAGGCGGTGGGCCACGGCTCCTCGCACTCACTCATTGAGGACCGCAAGTACCTCGACTTCCGCCGTATCACGGTCTCGGACCCGAAGCTGGCCGGCCGCACCATCGGTGAGCTCGACATCGACCACCATTTCGGAGCAACGATCTCTCGGGTACGCCGCGGCGACGTCGATATGGTGGGCACCCCGGATCTGGTGTTGCAGCAAGGAGACCGGGTTCGCGTCGTCGGTCCGACCGGACGCATGAAGGAGATCTCGACGTACTTCGGCGACTCGTCGCGAGGGCTGTCCTCCATCAACCCGGTGGCGCTGGGCCTGGGGATGGCACTGGGCATCTTCATCGGTGAGTGGAAGTTCCTCACGCCCACCGGCGCGACCTTCTCCATTGGATCGGCCGCCGGAACACTCCTGGTCGGGCTCATCTTCGGGCGTATCGGACGCATCGGAAAGTCCGTGACCGCCATGCCCTTCACTGCCACGGCGGTGCTCTCGGAGTTCGGACTTCTCGTCTTCCTGGCCCAGGCGGGCACCAAGGCGGGTGGCGAGATCGCCCACGCATTCACCGGAGGCGACTGGTGGAAGATCTTCATGACCGGATTCGTCGTCACCACCATTGTGGGACTGGGGATCTACGCCTCCATGCGCTGGGTGGTCAAGATGGGCGGGACCCGTCTGTCCGGCCTCATCGGAGGCGTTCAGACGCAGCCGGCGATTCTGGCCTTCGCCAATGAGCGCACCGGTGCCGACCCGCGGGTCGCCCTGGGCTACGCAATGGTCTATCCCGTAGCGATGATCGTCAAGATCTTCATCGCCCAGGTCCTGGGCGGGCTCTGAGCCTTTGCTGTACTGAGACACCCAGGCCTTGCACCGCTGGCCCACCTGCAACAGTGGCCCGCCGCTTCATGTCAGCGGCGGGCCACTCTCGCGTCAGCTGAACACCGCAAGGCTCGGCGTCAGTCCTCCAAAGGGCTGCGACGCGGCCTCGGCACGGTCGTGAGGAAGCTCCATGTGACCGGAGGTGGCCACATCATGGCGCCAGTTATGGTCGGTAATGATGCGAGCCAGGGCAAGACCGACACCGATGGCCGTGATGACGAAGAAGACCTCAGCCAAGTTCGTGGCCGCGTCGCCGACGTCGACTCCCTTGTCCACCGATAGCGTGTTGAGTGCTGAAATCGCCCGGTAGAAGGGAACCCCGGGAATCATGATGACGACGGCGGGCACCGAGAGCGCCACCCTGGACAGAGAGGCACGGGAAACGAAGAGCTGAGCCAGCAGTCCGATCGTCACCGCGGCCAGCCCCACGGCGAGCTGCCACGGGACATGGAAGACGTCAATGAGAAGCAGCCTTCCGGTGTTGGCCAAAGCCCCAACCACCGCAGCCAGCATGCTGGCCTTAACGCCTGCATTGAACAGCATGGCGAAACCGTAGGCGGCGATGAACGAGCAGAAGCACCGCAGAACGTAGAGAAGGGGACCGTCGAGAGTGGTGCCGCTGGCCGCCGCAACATCCCAGCGGAAGATGAAGGTCACGGTCCAGACGGCAACACCCGCTGCTGCCATGACCATGAGAACGTAGGCGCTGCGTGAGAGGGCAGACGAGAAGTCCTGTCGGAACAGGTCGAGCATCGCCGTCACCATGGGGAAACCGGGAATGAGGAACAAGATGGCGGAGATGATGCCGCCTTGATGATTTCCTGCCACCACACCAGCGGCGTTCAGCGCCGTCACGATTCCCATGTAGGTGCCAGAGGCAGCGACACCGCAAACGAGCCAGGTGAAGAAGTGCTGGTAGTGACGCTCAAGCATCTGCCGGCGGATGAACTGACCCAGAAACGCGGCCACGAGCACCGTCAGGCACTCAACCCAACCGCCCTTGTTGAGGAAGCAGAATCCGGCACAGGCCACGCCCGATGCTGCGGCGTTGGCGAAGGCGTTATAGCGGGCGTGCATCTTCTCGACCTGTTCAAGCTTGGCCTCAAGGTGCTCAACGGTCTCGTGTGCGCGTAGATCGTGGACGATCCTGCGCAGAGCCTCCAGCCGACCGACATTGACGCCCACCCGACGCACCTCGCAGGCCTCAGTGCGGAAACGGCTACCGACGTACGAGGACGTGACGATCTCTGTCATTGTCACCGTGGCCTCATGACGGTCCAGGCCGACGGCGGAGGCCGCTCTGGCCATCGACGACTTGATGCGGTAGGAGCCTGCGCCTGCTGCAAGCATGAGGCGCCCAAGATGCAGCACCACATCGGACTGCTGCATGAGGCGGTCGGCGTCAAGGTTCTGCTCGTGGCCGCTCGAATGGAAAGAAGGTAGATCGGTGTCAGTCACAGAGACAATGGTGCACCGTAAGATGCCCCTGTGTCAGATCGTCCGGTGCCCCAACTCGCATGCACCGGTGTGCTGTAGGAGCAAAAGACGGTAGGGCCCATGAGATCGTGGTGATCTCATGGGCCCTACGGTGGTGTGTGCTCGGTGGTGTCCTACTCTCCCGCACCCTGGCGGGTGCAGTACCATCGGCGCTGTCAGGCTTAGCTATCCGGGTTCGGGATGGGGCCGGGCGTTTCCCTGTCGCTGTGACCACCGAGACGACTGTTGGCAGTGCGGTGCCGTCTCGTGTTGTTGATTCGGTTGTGTGGTGTGTCGCCCACCTTCCTTTGCCGCCGCCCACGCGGGTGTGGTTGGGGGTGGGTTGGGTGTGGACCGTATAGTGGACGCTTCGCACTTAGCTGCTGTCTCCCCCACCCCGCCCCTGTTGTGCGGTGGGTGGGGGGTTGTTGTTTGTGTCGGCCGATTAGTACCAGTCAGCTCGAGGCCGTTACCGGTCTTCCACTTCTGGCCTATCAACCCAGTAGTCTGCTGGGGGCCTACCAAGAAGGACGAGTCCTTCTTGTGGAGACCTTGTCTTGAAGATGGTTTCCCGCTTAGATGCTTTCAGCGGTTACCCGTCCCGAACGTAGCCAACCAGCCGTGCCCCGGGCGGGACAACTGGCACACCAGAGGTTCGTCCGTCCCGGTCCTCTCGTACTAGGGACAGGCCTTCTCAAGTCTCCTGCGCGCGCAGAGGATAGGGACCGAACTGTCTCACGACGTTCTAAACCCAGCTCGCGTACCGCTTTAATGGGCGAACAGCCCAACCCTTGGGACCTGCTCCAGCCCCAGGATGCGACGAGCCGACATCGAGGTGCCAAACCATGCCGTCGATATGGACTCTTGGGCAGGATCAGCCTGTTATCCCCGGGGTACCTTTTATCCGTTGAGCGACGACCCACCCACACGGGATCGCCGGATCACTAGTTCCTACTTTCGTACCTGCTCGACCCGTCGGTCTCACAGTCAAGCTCCCTTGTGCACTTGCACTCAACACCTGGTTGCCGACCAGGCTGAGGGAACCTTTGAGCGCCTCCGTTACACTTTAGGAGGCAACCGCCCCAGTTAAACTACCCACCAGGCACTGTCCCTAACCCGGATCACGGGCCCAGGTTCAGGCGCACGCCATAACCAGAGTGGTATTTCAAGGACGACTCCACCGCTACTGGCGTAACGGCTTCACAGTCTCCCCACCCTATCCTGCACAAGCTATAGCGGGCGCCAATACCAAGCTGTAGTAAAGGTCCCGGGGTCTTTCCGTCCTTCTGCGCGAAACGAGCATCTTTACTCGTACTGCAATTTCGCCGAGCTCATGGTTGAGACAGCGGGGAAGTCGTTACGCCATTCGTGCAGGTCGGAACTTACCCGACAAGGAATTTCGCTACCTTAGGATGGTTATAGTTACCACCGCCGTTTACTGGGGCTTAAATTCACCACTTCACCCGAGGGTTGATGGTTCCTCTTAACCTTCCAGCACCGGGCAGGCGTCAGTCCGTATACATCGCCTTACGGCTTCGCACGGACCTGTGTTTTTAGTAAACAGTCGCTTCCCCTGGTCTCTGCGACCCACCCCCTAGCCCGCCACGGGGCTTCAGGGATCAGGGCCCCCTTCTCCCGAAGTTACGGGGGCATTTTTGCCGAGTTCCCTAACCATGATTCACTCGTGCGCCTAGGCATACTCTGCCCGACCACCTGTGTCGGTTTTAGGGTACGGGCGGCTGGCACCATCGCGTCGAGGCTTTTTCTCGGCACCCCAGGATCACCCTGCTATCCCCCACCAACGTGGGGTCACCATCACGCCTCACCCCCGTCATCAAAGACAGTCACCCCGGATTTACCTGGAGGACGGGCTGCGCGCTTGAACGGACCAAGCCATCAGGTCCGCCGGGCTACCACTGTGCGTCACCCCTGTTAACACGCTTGCCTACCTGCACGGAGGATCCCCAGACCCCACCACCACAACCACACCACCCCCCGAAAGGAGTAGGCGCGGCCTACATGGTGGCTGGGCGTGGGTTAGCACCCGCGCGTCAGCATGGGCGGTGCTTCGCCGGTACGGGAATATCAACCCGTCATCCATCGACTACGCCTGTCGGCCTCGCCTTAGGTCCCGACTCACCCAGGGCGGACTAGCCTGGCCCTGGAACCCTTGGTCATTCGGCGCTAGGGCTTCTCACCCCTAGTATCGCTACTCATGCCTGCATTCTCACTCCCGCACCGTCCACCAGCAGTCACCCACAGGCTTCCCCCGGTGCAGGACGCTCCCCTACCACCCACGACCCCTGCCACCACACGCACAAGGCGCACGGTGAAGGGAACCATGTCATGGGTCCGCGGCTTCGGCGGTGTGCTTGAGCCCCGCTACATTGTCGGCGCACGATCACTTGACCAGTGAGCTATTACGCACTCTTTCAAGGATGGCTGCTTCTAAGCCAACCTCCTGGTTGTCTGCGCGACCGCACATCCTTTCCCACTTAGCACACGCTTAGGGGCCTTAGCCGGCGATCTGGGCTGTTTCCTCTCGACCACGGAGCTTATCCCCCGCAGTCTCACTGCCACGCTACAACCCGACGGCATTCGGAGTTTGGTTGACGTCAGTAACCCTGTGGGGCCCATCAGCCACCCAGTAGCTCTACCTCCGCCGGGCAACACGCGACGCTGCACCTAAATGCATTTCGGGAGAACCAGCTATCACGGAGTTTGATTGGCCTTTCACCCCTACCCACAGCTCATCCCCCAGTTTTTCAACCCTAGGTGGGTTCGGTCCTCACACGCTCTACACGTGCTTCAACCTGGCCATGGGTAGATCACCCCGCTTCGGGTCCAGAACGCGCCACTACACTCGCCCCTGTTCGGACTCGCTCTCGCTACGGCTACCCCACACGGGTTAACCTCGCGACACGCCACTGACTCGCAGGCTCATTCTTCAAAAAGGCACGCCACCACCCCCACACACACAAGGCATGCAAAAGGCTCTGACGGCTTGCAAGCGCCCGGTTTCAGGTACTATTTCACTCCCTCCCGGGGTACTTTTTCACCATTCCCTCACGGTACTATCCACTATCGGTCATCAGGAGGTATTCAGGCAGCCAAGTGGTCTTGGCAGATTCACACAGGATTCCACGAGCCCCGTGCTACTCGGGCACCATCCCCAGACACGCACCAACCAGTTCCGCCTACGGGGTATCACCCACTACGCCACGCCTTCCCAGACGATTCAGCTACCAGATCAGCACGCACCCGTCTCCGGCAGAAGAGCAAACAGGACAGCCCCACAACCCCGCACACGCAACCCCTGCCGAGTATCACACGCACACGGTTTAACCATCATCCGCTTTCGCTCGCCACTACTCACGGAATATCTTCTCCTACGGGTACTGAGATGTTTCACTTCCCCGCGTCACCCCCACACCCCTATACAATTCAGATGCAGGTGACACGACATAACTCGTGCCGGGTCCCCCCATTCGGAAACCCTCGGATCACAGCCCGCCAGCCGGCTCCCGAGGAATATCGCAGGCCACCACGTCCTTCATCGGCCCCTGATGCCAAGGCATCCACCGAACGCTCATAAAAACAAACAACACAGACACACGAACAAAACAAAAACATTTTGTCGCAGAAATCTTACAGTAAGATGCTCGCGTCCACTATACAGTTCACAACCAACCCACCCACACCCACCCACACCCCCAACAAACAGAGAAGCAGCAGACGGGCCAGGGCAACCAGGGCGCACTGCCCCAGAACCCCGACAGCATGCCACCCCCACACACGCAGGGCACCCACCACCAGACCACCACGACCACAACAGCCGCAGCAGCCCACCAGAGCGGGCGTGTCTCCTATGCCAGCACCAGACAAGCCAACCACCCGCAGCACCCACCACACGGGCAGGACACAGAGCACCAGCCAGCCCCCTGCCTTTCCGCGAGGAGCAGCCCCCGGCCGGCCCAGACCCATACAACGGCCCAGACAAGATCAAACGACCAGGAAGCCACCCCACACAACCAATCCTTAGAAAGGAGGTGATCCAGCCGCACCTTCCGGTACGGCTACCTTGTTACGACTTCGTCCCAATCACCAGCCCCACCTTCGACCGCTCCCCGTAGGGCCACGGGCTTCGGGTGTTGCCGACTTTCATGACGTGACGGGCGGTGTGTACAAGGCCCGAGAACGTATTCACCGCAGCGTTGCTGATCTGCGATTACTAGCGACTCCAACTTCACGGTGTCGAGTTGCAGACACCGATCCGAACTGAGACCGGCTTTAAAGGGATTCGCTCCACCTCACGGTATCGCAGCCCTCTGTACCGGCCATTGTAGCATGCGTGAAGCCCAAGACATAAGGGGCATGATGATTTGACGTCATCCCCACCTTCCTCCGAGTTGACCCCGGCAGTCTCCCCGCGAGTCCCCACCACAACGTGCTGGCAACACGAGACAAGGGTTGCGCTCGTTGCGGGACTTAACCCAACATCTCACGACACGAGCTGACGACAACCATGCACCACCTGTGAACCAGCCCCCACAAGGGAGGAAACCCCGTCTCCGGAGCAGACCGGCACATGTCAAGCCTTGGTAAGGTTCTTCGCGTTGCATCGAATTAATCCGCATGCTCCGCCGCTTGTGCGGGCCCCCGTCAATTCCTTTTGAGTTTTAGCCTTGCGGCCGTACTCCCCAGGCGGGGCACTTAATGCGTTAGCTACGGCGCGGAAGACCCGGAAAAGGCCCCCCACACCTAGTGCCCAACGTTTACGGCGTGGACTACCAGGGTATCTAATCCTGTTCGCTCCCCACGCTTTCGCTCCTCAGCGTCAGTAACGGCCCAGAGACCCGCCTTCGCCACCGGTGTTCTTCCTGATATCTGCGCATTCCACCGCTACACCAGGAGTTCCAGTCTCCCCTACCGCACTCAAGCCGGCCCGTACCCACCGCAAGCCCCCCAGTTAAGCCAGAGGATTTCACGACAGACGCGACCAGCCGCCTACGAGCTCTTTACGCCCAATAATTCCGGACAACGCTCGCGCCCTACGTATTACCGCGGCTGCTGGCACGTAGTTAGCCGGCGCTTCTATCCAGCTACCGTCAACCCACCCACAAAGGAGGCAGGCCTGCTTCACTGGCGAAAGAGGTTCACAACCCGAAGGCCTCCATCCCTCACGCGGCGTCGCTGCATCAGGCTTGCGCCCATTGTGCAATATTCCCCACTGCTGCCTCCTGTAGGAGTCTGGGCCGTGTCTCAGTCCCAGTGTGACCGTCCACCCTCTCAGGCCGGCTACCTGTCACCGCCTTGGTAGGCCATCACCCCACCAACAAGCTGATAGGCCGCGAGCCCATCCCCACCAAAAAAACACCCAAAAAGGCGCATCTTTCCCAGGCCCACCATGCGACAGACCCAGAATATCCCTGTATTAGCCACACTTTCATGCGGTTATCCAGAAGAAGGGGCAGGTTACTCACGTGTTACTCACCCTGTTCGCCACTCATCCAGAACCAGCAAAAGCTAGTCCCTTCACCGTTCGACTTGCATGTGTTAAGCACGCCGCCAGCGTTCGTCCTGAGCCAGGATCAAACTCTCCAAACAAAACCAACAAAAACCAGGCCCCAACCAACCACAAAACAGCCAGCCAGAACCCAACAGTCAGTACAACAGTCCCAGAAAAACCAGACCAGGCCCAACCCAACCCCCCAAACACAAAAAACAGAGAGCCAGGCAAACCAAAACAAAAACAAACCCCAAAAACCACACACAACAAACAAAATCACTGCGCAGCCCCCAGGGACCAAATGGCATAAAAAAACATGACACACTATCGAGTTCTCAAACAACACACCCAGCCGGAACTCGATCAAGCCTCTGACTTGACTTCGCTCTGGCGAGCAACTCCGCTACTCTAGAACATTTGCCGGTTCGACGTCAACCTCAGAAGCATTGTTCCCGGTCACACCGATCGACGCTCTGTTGTAGTGAGTTTGCCGCTGAAGGTCCCGAGCGAAGCCCAGGCCGTTCGGCAGCGGGCTGTACTTTTAGGCAGGTCCACCCCACGGACGTCAAACCGATCGTCCCATGATCCAGGACACATCAACTTTTCCCTGCCATTCCAACCGATTTCAACGAACGCATCGATGCGCGTCGACGACACCCCGCCGTTCGTCAGTATCCACCAAGCACTTCGGTATGCCTACAATCGGCCAGTCAGTTTACCATTCAACTACTGGTGTCCGGCATCGGACCCCAGCGACCATCAAGGAGCACCTCCCGTGCCTGCTTCCACTCGCGGCGCCAAGCGCCCTCGTTCCGGATCCGAGATCGTGACCAGCCCGTCGGCTCGCATCGTGCTGGCCGTCCTGCGGATCGTCGTCGGCTTCATCTTCCTGTGGACCTTCCTGGACAAGACTTTCGGCCTCGGATTCTCCACCCCTCGTCAGATGGCCTGGATCAACGGAGGTCAGCCCGCCCAGGGCTTCATCAAGGGCGTGGCGGTCCACAGCCCCTTCGGGAGCGCCTTCGAGCTGCTGGCCAACCCGGTGAGCGACTGGCTGTTCATGGCCGGGATGCTCGGAGTCGGCGTCGCCCTGACTCTGGGCATCGGACTCAAGGTGAGCGCCTTCGCGGCCTCAGCACTCATGGTGCCGTTGTATCTGGCCCTGTGGCCCATCGGAACCGGAGGTACCGAGAACGCCGCGACCAACCCCCTGGTCGATCTCCACTGGGTTCTGACCCTGTCCGCCATTCTCTTCGCCCTGACTCGGGCCGGCGACACCCTGGGGCTGGGCACCTGGTGGTCTCGCCTGGTCGGCGACTCCTGGCTGCGCTGATGTCTCCGACGTTGTCGTGACCGACGAGCGAGCTCAGGCCGCATCCTGAGTACCGTCAGGGGCGTGAAACACCCGAAGGTGTTTCACGCCCCTGGCCATGTCACATGGAACCTACGCGTCTCACTCCGCCTCGGCGAACTTGCGGACCGCCTTGGCCACAGCATCGGCGACCCGGGTATCGAATGCGCCGGGGATGATGTACACCGGGCTGATCTCGTCGTCGGCGATCACCGAGGCGATGCCGGTGGACGCGGCCCGCAGCAGCTCGGTGGAGATGTCGGTGATGCCAGTGTCCAGCAGGCCGCGGAAGAGCCCGGGGAAGGCCAGCACATTGTTGATCTGGTTGGGGAAGTCCGAGCGTCCGGTCGCCACCACGGCGGCGTAGTCGGCAGCACGGATCGGGTCGACCTCGGGGATCGGGTTGGCCATGGCGAAGACGATGGCGCCGTCGTTCATGACCTCCAGGTCCTCGGGCTCGAGCAGGTTGCCCGACGAGACGCCGATGAAGACGTCGGCCCCCTTGAGCCCCTCCTTGAGGGAGCCGGTCACCTGACGCGGGTTGGTGTTCTCAGCCAGCCACTTGCGGTGCTCGTTCATACCCTCGGTGTCCGCCGCGGACAGGGCCCCGGTGCGCCCGTAGCCGACGATGTCTGTGGCGCCGTGCGCCATGAGCAGCTTGGCGATGGCGCTGCCGGCCGCACCGACACCGGACAGGACGATGCGCACGTCCTCGATCTTCTTACCCACGATCTTCAGAGCGTTGATGAGGGCCGCCAGGGTCACGATGGCGGTACCGTGCTGGTCGTCGTGGAAGACCGGGATGTCGAGCTCCTCGCGCAGGCGGGCCTCGATGTCGAAGCACTTGGGGGCGGCGATGTCCTCCAGGTTGATGCCGCCGTAGGCCGGGGCGATGGCCTTGACGATGGAGATGATCTCCTCTGGGTCCTTCGTGTCCAGGGCCACCGGCCAGGCATCCACGTTGCCGAACTGCTTGAACAGAACGGCCTTACCCTCCATGACGGGCATGGCAGCGGACGGGCCGATGTCCCCCATCCCCAAGACCGCGGTCCCGTCGGTGACGACGGCGACGGTGTTCTTCTTGATGGTGAGCATCCGGGCGCGCTCGGGGTGGTCGTAGATGGCCTTGCAGACGCGGGCCACTCCGGGGGTGTAGACGCGGGCCAGGTCACGACGGTTGTGAATCGGGTACTTGCTAGCGATCTCGATCTTGCCTCCGACGTGAGTCAGGAAGGTCGAGTCGCCGACGTTGCGGACGACGACGCCGTCAATCTCCTCCAACTTGGCAACCAGCTCGTTGCGGTGCTTGGAGTCCCGGGTGTCCGCCGTGAGATTGACGGTGAGCTTGTCGCCGTCGGAATCGGCCACGTCGACGCCGGTGACGATGGCACCAGTCGCAGTGGCAGTGTCGACCAGGCGGGCCACCGCCTTCTGGGAGGCGGGCACCTCGAGGTACAGGGCGACGGTGTAACTGGGACTGGGCTGAACCATGGGCACTCCTCGTGGGATGGGCGGGACTTGACGTCAGTACTCCGAGCCTATCTCCCACCGACCGCCAGCCACTCGGATGACGGTCCTATTAGGACCGGATGCTGAGATTCCGAGTGGCTTTCGCAAGCAATCTCACCCTGCGCGCAACCTCTCCATCACCGACGCGAGCCACCGGAGATACTGAAGGAAACCGCCGACAACGGACAGTCCGGCCCGTCACCACTGGCTGGATGCAGCGGTGACGGGCCGGAGTACTCGAACCGCCCTCAGACGCGAGAGGGCGATGCACGGAGAGGGGCTTCAGGAGACGAGTGGTGAGACCCGCCTCAGCCCTGCACGCGCTCCATGACGAGCTCACGCACGCGCTTGGCATCGGCCTGGCCGCGGGTCGCCTTCATGACGGCTCCGACGATGGCGCCGGCCGCCTGGACCTTACCGCCGCGGATCTTGTCCGCCACGTCCGGGTTGGCGGCCAGGGCCTCGTCCACAGCGACCAGCAGCGCGGAGTCGTCGGAGACGACCTCGAGCCCGCGAGCGGCGGCCACGGCCTCAGGATCACCTTCGCCGGCCAGGACCCCTTCGAGAACCTGGCGGGCGAGCTTGTCGGTCAGGCGCCCGGAGTCCACCAGCCCTTGCAGCTCGGCGATCTGCTCGGGCGTGACGGCCATGTCCTCCAGGGCGGTCTCCTGTTCCTTGGCCCTGCGGGAGAGCTCACCCATCCACCACTTGCGGGCGGCCTGGCCGGTGATCCCCGCTGCCGCGGTGGCCTCGATGAGCTCGAGCGCCCCGGCGTTGACGACGTCGCGCATCTCGGTGTCGCTCAGGCCCCACTCGGCCTTGAGGCGACGACGCTTGGCCGCGGGCATCTCGGGCAGCCCCGCACGGATCTCCTCGACCCATTCGCGGCTGGGCGCCACCGGAACCAGGTCCGGCTCGGGGAAGTAGCGGTAGTCATCGGCGTCGGACTTGACGCGACCGGCGCGGGTGGTGCCGTCGGCCTGGCCGTGACGGGTCTCCTGAAGCACCTCTCCCCCGGCGGCCAGGATGGCGGCCTGACGCTGGATCTCGTAGCGGACGACCTGCTCGATCCCACGGAAGGTGTTGACGTTCTTGGTCTCGGTGCGGGTGCCCAGCGGCGCGTCGGGCGACTCGCGCAGGGAGACGTTGACGTCGGCGCGCACGTTGCCGCGCTCCATGCGCGCCTCGGAGACGCCCAGGGCCCGGAAGATGTCGCGCAGGGTGCGCACGTAGGCGGCGGCGACCAGAGGCGCCCTGGCGCCGGTGCCCTCGATGGGTCGGGTGACGATCTCCACCAGCGGCACGCCGGCGCGGTTGTAGTCCACCAGGGAGTGGCTGGCGCCCTCGATGCGGCCGTCGGCACCCCCGATGTGGGTGTTCTTACCGGCGTCCTCCTCCATATGGGCCCGCTCGATCGGGATGGTGAAGAAGGAGCCGTCCTCCATCTCGATCTCCAGGGCGCCGTCGTAGGCGATGGGCTCATCGGACTGGGAGGTCTGGAAGTCCTTGGCCAGGTCCGGATAGAAGTAGTTCTTCCGGGCGAAGCGGCAGGACTGCGCGATCTCACAGCCCAGGGCCAGGCCGATGCGGATGGCGTACTCCACACCGCGGGCATTGACCACCGGCAGCGCACCGGGCAGTCCCACCGACGTGGGGGTCACCATCGTGTTGGGCTGAGCGCCGAAGACGTTGGGGGCGGCGTCGAACATCTTGGTGGCGGTCCCCAGCTCGACGTGCACCTCGAGTCCCAGGACCGGGTCGTAGCGACGAACGGCCTCGTCGAAGTCCATCAGCGTGTCACTCATCGTGTCTCCTCCAGCTCGGGCGCACGCGACAGCAGCGGCGCCCCCCATGTCTCCTCCAGCGCGGCCTCCAGGACGGCACCCACGCGGTACAGGCGGTCATCGGCCCTCTGCGGCGCCAGGATCTGGAAGCCCACCGGAAGCCCGTCATCACTCAGGCCCCGAGGGCAGGCTCATGCCGGGGACCCCCGCGAGGTTGGCCGGGATCGTGGTCACGTCCAGCTTGTACATCGCCAGCGGGTCGTCCTTCTCCCCGAAGCGGTAGGCCGTCACCGGGGCGGTGGGCGAGACGAGGATGTCCGCCTTGTCCCAGGCGGCGGCGAAGTCGCGCTGCACGAGAGTGCGCACCTTCTGGGCCGAGCCGTAGTAGGCGTCGTAGTAGCCGGCCGACAGCACGTGGGTGCCCAGGATGATGCGGCGCTTGACCTCGTCGCCGAAGCCCGCCCCGCGGGTGGCCGCCATGACGGTCTCGGCGGTGACGGGTCCCGACGTCGGCTCGACCCGCAGGCCGTAGCGCATCCCGTCGTAGCGGGCCAGGTTGGAGGAGGCCTCGGCGGGCATGATGAGGTAGTAGGCGTCCAGCGCGTACTCCAGGTGCGGCAGGGAGACGGTCTCCACCTGCGCGCCGGCCGCCTCGAGCAGCTCCAGGGCGGCGTGGAAGGAGGCCACGACGCCGTCGTGGTAGCCCTCTCCGCCGTCGAGCTCGGAGATGACGCCGACCCGCAGTCCGGTCAGGTCCCTCCCTCCTGGGCGGCCCGGACCACGGCGGCCATGTCGCGCGGGGCGTCCGGCAGCGAGGTCGAGTCCAGCGGGTCGTGAGAGGCGATGACGTCGTGCAGCAGGGCGGTGTCCAGCACCGTGCGGGCCATGGGGCCGGGCGTGTCGAGGGAGGAGGCCATGGCGATGACGCCGAAGCGCGAGACCGTGCCGTAGGTCGGCTTGACGCCGACCGTGCCGGTGACGGCCGCGGGCTGGCGGATCGAGCCTCCGGTGTCGGTGCCCACGGCCACGGGGGCCTCGTAGGCGCCCACGGCCGCGGCCGAGCCACCCGAGGATCCTCCCGGGATGCGGCCCAGGTCCCAGGGGTTGGCGGTGCGGCCGAAGGCCGAGTGCTCGGTGGAGCCGCCCATGGCGAACTCGTCGAGATTGGTCTTGCCCAGGATCGGGGTGCGGGCGGCGCGCAGGTTGCGCACGAGGGTGGCGTCATAGGGCGGCACCCATCCCTCGAGGATCCGTGAGGCGGCGGTGGTGACCTGGCCACGGGTGACGATGAGGTCCTTGACGGCCACCGGCACACCGGTCAGCTCGCTGGTCGCCTGGCCCTCCTTGCGGGCGGCGTCAGCGGCGTCGGCCTGACTCAGGGCGCACTCGGCATCGACGTTGAGGAAGGCCCCGACGGCGCCGTCGACGGCGGCGATACGGTCGAGGTGGGCCTGGGTGAGCTCGCGTGAGGAGACCTCCCCCGCCGCCAGGGCCGCGGCCTGCTCGGCGGCGCTGCTCCTGATGAGGTCGGCCAGGGCGTTGGTGCTGTGAGCGCTCATGAGGCGGAGTCCTCCCCCAGGATCTGCGGAACGAGGAACATGGAGTCCTCGCTGGCCGGCGCGCCGGCCAGGAGCTCGTCGACGTCGAGCGTGGGGGCCGGAACGTCCTCACGCAGCACGTTGGTCAGGGGCACGGGGTGGGAGGTCGCCGGCAGGTCGGGCGTGACCACGCTCGTGACCCGGGCGAAGGAGGAGGCGACCGCGTCCAGCTCTCCGGCCAGGCGCGACACCTCCTCATCGCTCAGGGCGACCCGAGCCAGCGCCGCGACCCGTGCGACCTCATCAGTGGAAATTGCAGACATGGTGTGGAGTCTAGCCGGGTCGAGCCGGGCTGCGGCCCCACCGCGTCGACACGTCGCAGGCGGGGTCGACGGCGAGGACCTGCCCGCATCGACGTCCCCTCTGCCCACCGCTGAGCGATGGGACGCCACGCCCACGGGGTTCCCTGCGAAACTGAACCGATACCGAATTCGTGCGATCTCACAGAGCCTCATCCCGCAAGGATGATTGACATCGTCTCGTTTCACAGATGTCATGGTAATCACCAGGGTGAGGACCGCCCCGCCGGCGACGGCGCTGCCGCGTTGGCGCAGGTCGGACCAGGAACAGCCCTTGGGTCAGACCTCCATCCACCACCTTGGACCACAGGAGGTCGGATGGACCACCGAATTCGGCCACCCCCTCCCCACACGGGACCCGTGGCCGAGGGACGAGGATGCATGAGCAGCAACACTTCCCCCACTGGTACGCAGCACCAGGGAGAAGCCTCACAGAGCGAGACCACTGTGCTCAGCACGCCCTACGGGCAGCCCGAAGGCGTGCGTCGTCAGTCCGTCTTCCAGGCGGCTGCGAGAGCCACGGCACCGCAGGCCCATTCCGCCAATACCGCCTCAAGCGGTACGAGCGCCGAGCAGAGCAGTACTGAGGAGATCGAGGCCATCGCCCCGCCAGCGACCTCGGAACCGGTCTCCGGCAGCGAGCCCGACGATCAGCCGATGCTCGAGGGCGCTCAGGAACCGAGGGCACTGCCGGCACCGACCGTCCCTGCCGCAGTCGTCCCCGGGCCCGTACCGCCTTCCCGGCGCTCACGCCCACCGATGCGGAGTCGTCCCCGGGACGAGCCCGCGGCGGCGTCGCCGCTGGCCCCTGGGGGTCGCGGCCGCCGCGCTCCTCCTGCTGGGTGTCGCCGGTGCCGGAGGCTACGCCTACGCCGCGCACTACGACGGCCGGGCTGTCCCGGGGACCACTGTGGCCGGCACCGACGTCTCCGGCAAGAGCCGGCAGGAGGTGGTGGCCGCCATCGAGGAGCGCGCCAAGAGCACCAAGGTCGACATCTCCGGGGACGTCACCGCCAGCGCCTCCCTGACGGACCTGGGGACCACCGTGGACGCCCAGGCGACCGCTGACGCCGTCATGGCCCGGGGCGACACGCTCGGTGAGAAGCTCCGCGCCCTGGTCTCCCAAGGCAAGAGCGAGGTCCCGGTGGTCTCCACCACCGACAAGACCAAGGTGAGCAGCTACGCCACCTCCCTGATCCCCGAGGACCGCGCCAAGGCACGCAACGCCACCGTGGTCCTGGGCGAGGACGGCACCACCTTCACCACCACGAGCTCGGCCAAGGGATCCTCCCTGGACGCCAACACCCTGGCCCAGGCCGCGCAGAAGGCCGCCACGTCCCTGGACTCCTCGTCGATCTCCCTGACGATCACGGACGCCGCCCCGAAGGTCTCCGACTCCGACGCCCAGAAGGTCGCTGACAAGGCCAACGGCTGGGTGTCCCAGGACGTCACCATCACCATGGGCGAGGACTCCTACACGGCGGAGAACACGGACAAGGCCTCGTGGATCAAGATCACCAACTCGACCGAGTCCGCCCCGACCATCGCCGTGGACTCCTCAAAGGTCTCCCAGTGGGTCAAGTCACAGGCTGAGGAGGCCAGCTCCGAGCCCGTCACCGGCGAACGCAACGTCAATGCCAGCGGCCAGGTGGTCTCCACCCCGACCGAGGCCAAGGACGGCAAGACCGTCAACAACGCCGACGCGGTGACCACCGCGATCACGCAGTCCCTGGGCAGCAACAAGGCCTACTCCGGCTCCTTTGAGGCCACGACGGTCAAGGCGGAGTGGAAGGAGCGCACCATCGCCAATGGTGCGGAGAAGCTGCCCTACCAGGCCGCTCCTGGTGAGAAGTGGGTCGACCTCAACCTGTCGAACAAGACGGTGACTGCTTACGAGGGGGCGACCGTCGTACATGGCCCGGTCTCCATCGTCGACGGCGCCGCCGAGACCCCCACGGTCACCGGCACCTACAAGGTCTACCTGCAGTACGAGTCCCAGACCATGCGCGGTGAGAACGCCGACGGCTCCCCCTACGTCGCCGAGAACGTCCCGTGGGTGAGCTACTTCTACAGCGGCTACGCCTTCCACGGCGCGGGCTGGCGCTCCAGCTTCGGGTACTCCGACTCCCACGGCTGCGTCAACATGCCGGTCCCCGAGGCGCAGTGGATCTACAACTGGGTCGACACGAACACGGTGGTCCACAGCCACTACTGAGCCGGTATCAGCGCCAGTAACAGCCGAGTCGCGAACGGGGCGGGGCACCTCCTTGTCAGGAGGTGCCCCGCCCCGTTCGTGCGTCCTCAGGAGACCGCCTGAGGTCCGCCCTCCAGGAGCGCCACGAAGCCCTCCTCGTCAAGGATCGTCAGCCCCAGCTCACGGGCCTTGGTCTCCTTGGAGCCCGCCTTTGTCCCCCACGACGACGAAGCTCGTCTTCTTCGAGACGCTGCCCGAGGCCTTGCCGCCGCGCGAGACGATGGCCTCCTTGGCGCTGTCCCGGGTGAATCCCTCCAGGGAGCCGGTGACGACGACGGTCAGGCCCTCCAGGGTGCGCGCCGGCTCCTCCTGCTCCTCCGAGTCCTCCTCCCGGGTACGGACCCCGGCGGCCTCCCAGCGGCTGAGGATCTCACGGTGCCAGTCGACCTCACGCCACCTGGCCCAGGACTCGGCGATGGTGGGGCCGACGCCGTCGACCTCGGCCAGCTCGGCGACATCGGCCTGGCACAGGGCCTCCAGGGACCTGAAGCGCGCCGCCAGTGCCCGGGCTGCGGTCGGGCCGACGTGGCGCACGGACAGGGCCACCAGGATGCGCCACAGCGGGCGGCTGCGAGCCTGGCGGAGCTGGGAGAGCATGGCGGTGGCGTTCTTCCCCGGCGCTGTCGCCTTCTTGACCCGACCGTCGGCGTCGTAGGTCTGCTTGGTCCAGAAGAACCGGCTCAGGCGCCAGTCCCCGGTGGGGACCCCCCGACGGGAGACGGGGCGCCAGACGAAGACCTCGCGCAGGTCGTCCTCGGTCAGGTCGAACAGAGTGGCCTCGCCGGTGAGCACCGGCATCTGCTCTGTGATCCCCGCCTGCCTCAGGAGCTCCTCGACGGCCTCCACCCGCTGGGAGACGTGGAGGGAGTCGAGCTCGCCGGGCGGGAGGCTGAGCCGTCCGCCTTCGGTCTCCAGGCTCCGCCCCGCCGCGAGCGCGGTCAGGGCCTCGCGGCGTCCGGCGTCGGGTCGGGTCAGGGCGCCGGCGGCCTCGTCTCCCAGCCCTTCGACGTCCAGGGCGCCCCGAGAGCCGATGTGAGCGATCCGCTCGGTGAGCTGGGCGGGGCAGGACCGGGTGTTGGGGCAGCGCAGGTCGACGTCGCCGTCCTTGGCCGGCGCCAGCTCGGTGCCGCAGGAGGGGCAGTGCGTCGGCATGACGAAGTCCCGCTCGCTGCCGTCACGCAGGTCGGCGACCGGCCCCAGGATCTCAGGGATGACGTCGCCGGCCTTGCGCACGATGACCATGTCCCCGATGCGCACGCCCTTGCGGGCCACCTCGGTGGCGTTGTGGAGAGTGGCGCGGGCCACCGTCGAGCCGGCGACGAGGACCGGCTCCATCATGCCGAAGGGCGTGACGCGGCCGGTGCGTCCGACCTGGACGGCGATGTCCAGCAGCCGGGTGCGTACCTCCTCGGGCGGGTACTTGTAGGCGGTGGCCCAGCGAGGCACTCGGGAGGTGTGGCCCAGACGGCGCTGGAGGGAGTGGTCGTCGAGCTTGAAGACGATGCCGTCGATCTCGTGGATGAGGTCGTGGCGGTGGGTGGCGTAGCGCTCGATGTAGGCCTCGCGCTCGGCGCGTCCCCTCACCACGGCGTTGTAGGGGGACACCGGCAGCCCCCAGCCGGCCAGCAGCTCGTACCACTCGTGCTGCCGGGTGGGGAGCCTCTCCCCCGGTGCGGGGGTGATCGCACCGACCCCGTGGGCGATCATCGCCAGGGGCCGGGAGGCGGTGACGGCGGGGTTCTTCTGGCGCAGCGAGCCGGCGGCCGCGTTGCGGGGGTTGGCGAAGACCTGCAGGAGGGGGGCGCCGTCGGCCTGCCGCTGCAGGTTGAGGGTGCGGCGCTCCTCGTTGAAGGCCTCGAAGTCCTGGGTGGGGAAGTAGACCTCGCCGCGCACCTCGAGCAGGGAGGGGTGGGCGTCACCGGCCAGGACCAGGGGGACCGAGGCGATGGTGCGCACGTTGCCGGTGACGTCCTCACCGGTGGTGCCGTCGCCGCGGGTCGCGGCCCGGGTGAGGATGCCGTCCTCGTAGGTCAGGGCCACGGCCAGGCCGTCGATCTTGACCTCGGCGGTCATGGCGAGCTCGTCGTCACCGACCCCGGTCTCGGCGACCATGCGCTCGGCCCACTCCTGGACCTCGTCGAGGGAGAAGACGTCCTGAAGGGAGTACATGCGCTCGTGGTGCGGGGCGGGGGCGAAGTCGGTGACGGCGCGCCCGCCCACGGAGCGGGTCGGTGACCCGGCTCGGGCTAGAAGAGGGTGAGCCGCCTCAGTCCCTCCAGCTCCCGGTAGAGGGTGTCGTAGTCGGCGTCGGACAGAGGGCTCTCGGCATCGATCGCGTTGTAGTAGGCGTCGCGGGCGGCCTCGATGTCACGCACCAGCTCGCTCCAGCGCTCCCCGGGCGGCGGTGGGGATGGCGCTCAGATCCACGGGGCCGCGCTGATCGGGAGCGTGCCGAGGAGGGGCCGGGGCGGGAGCGGATCCGCGGGCGCGTCGGTGTCAGTCATGAGGGCCATCTTCTCCCCAACCGGGTTCACACCGGGATCCGCCCAGTGTCCACAGTGACCAGGGAGCATCCCCGAACGGCGAGGTTGTCCACACCCGGGGACTGCCTGACGGCGACGCGACGAGCCCCCAGCGGCGATTCTGGAGCGAATGAGCACTACCACCGACGTCCCGGACCACCACTGGCTCCTGCCGGGAGAGGCCTCGGCCTCGTTGCGCCGTCGCTCGGCGGGTGAGGCGGCCGCGGAGGCGGCTCTGGCCGCCTTGGCCGGTCCGTGGCACCTCGCGGTCCTGGACGGTCCTGACCGCGGCCTGGTGATGGCCGTCAGGGACGGCGCCTTTCTGGGCCGGGGAGAGGTTCTCAGTGATCCCTTGGTCTCCCGCCGCCATGTGCGCCTGACGTTTTACGGTGGCCGGGTCCTGGCGCAGGACTGCGGATCGGCCAACGGCTCCTACCGCTACTGGCACCTGGGGCCTGTGGCTGCGTGTGCGCCGGGAGACGAGGATGAAGGAGGGGACGCTCCTGCGGCTGGGAGACAGCGTGCTCGAGCTGCGCAGGCGCCCCTGCGACCTGGTAGTGGCGGCCCCTGCGACGCAGGCCTCGTCAACGGCATGGTTGATGGTGGGCTCACTGGTCTGCGTCCTGGTCATGGCCGGCTCAGCAGTGATCGCGCTCAGGACGGGCAGCCGCGGTGCGATGGGCATGGTCATGGTGGCGCCGATGGTCACGATGACGCTCATGCGTCTGGTGCCCTTCCTGCAACAACGGCGAGCCCAGCGCGCCGGGCGCACCGGGCGTGCCGGTGGGGCCCGATGGCGCGCTCGCCGGCGCCGCCGGGGACGCCGACCGGGTTGGAGGCGCAATGAGCCGGACCCTGCCACGATGCTGCTGGCCGTCGCGGCGCGCTCCAGCATGTCTCAGTCCGTCCGGGACTCCCCGTCCGAGGGCTCAACGCCCGCCTCCGCCGCTCAGGAGGTCCTGGCCGCGTGGAGTGCCGCTCGCCGACGACGCTGCGTCCTGACGCTCTGCGACGGCGAGAGCCTGGCCCTGGTGGGCAAGGGCGCCGGCAGTGCGCTGCGATGGTGGTGCGCCCAGCTCCTGGCCCGCGACGAGGTCCGGGTTGACCGTGCTGGATGTCCCCGCCAGGAGCCCCTGTCAGCATGAACGCGCCGGGCTATCGGGACGGTGCGCAGAGTGAGGGATGGGAGACGGCGGGCGACCGGCTGGGGCTGCGCCTCGCCTGGGGCCCGCAGGCCCACCCTCGCAGCGCGCAGATAGTGACCTGCTCCCACGATGAGGTCCCGCCCCAGGCGCTGAGCACACAGCCCGCTCCGGCCGGGGCGCCGTCGTACTCGCCGACCTGGTGGGAGGCGGTTCGACACCTGAGCCGCTCCCGGATCACGGGTCACCTCCCGGGTCGTCGTCCCGGGCCGATGGCGTCCCCGATCTGGTCCCCTCAGGACGGTCATGCACGACCTCGACGCCCACGAGCTGCGGGCACGGTGGGAGGAGCAGACGCACTCGCCGGCCCGGGGCGCGCCGGCGCTGTCGGCGGTGCTCGGCGTGGGAGCACGAGGGGCCGGTGCGTGCCGACCTGGTGGCGGACGGCCCGCACGCCCTGTTGGCCGGGACAACGGGTTCGGGGAAGTCCGAGCTGCTCATCTCGTGGCTGGTGCAGCTGGCGCTGAGCCGAGCGCCGGATCGACCTCACCCCTGGTCCTGGTCGACTACAAGGGCGGTGCCGCCTTCGGCCCCCTCGCCGACCTGCCGCACACGGCCGGGGTGCTGACGGATCTGGATCCCGCCGGCACCCAGCGCGCCCTGTCCTCCTTGGAGGCCGAGGTGCGCCGCCGCGAGCGGATCCTGGCCGCCCACGGCGCCAAGGACCTCTCCTGCCTGCCACCGCAGGTCGTCGTCCCCGATCTGGTGGTGGCGGTGGACGAGTTCGCCACCTTGGCCGGCGAGCACGCCGAGGTCCTGGAGTCACTGGTGCGTATCGCCGCCCAGGGGCGCAGCCTGGGCATCCACCTCATTCTGGCCACACAGCGCCCTCAGGGGGCCGTGTCCCCGGCGATTCGGGCCAACACCTCCTTGCGAGTGTGCCTGCGGGTGCTCGACGCCGCTGACTCCCGGGACGTCCTGGGGCACGACGGGGCCGCCCGGATCGGTCATCATCCCGGACGGGTCCTGGTCAGTGGCGCCGGCGGCGCTCAGGAGAGTGCCCCTGACCGGCAAGGTCTCGGCGACGGAGCCAGTGGTGCTCCCAGCCCTGGCAGTCAGGTGCTTCAGGCCCCCTGGTGCGGCTCGACACGTGAGGTCCAGAGGATCGTCGACCTCATCTCACGCGCAGCCCAGGGGCACGCCTCCCCGTGGCGCCCCTGGGCGCCGGCCCTGCCCGCCTCGATCAGCGCGGCCGAGGCGCTCGAGCTGGTTCGGCTCCGGGGGCCCCCGGGCACCGGGTGATCGTGAGGAGCAGGGAGCCGCTGGTCGCCCCCACGGAGCCTGCTGACCACGCAGGGCTGTCCGGGTGCGACGACGACCGTCTTCTCCTGGCCGTGACCGACCTTCCTCGCCAGCAGAGCCTGGGGCTGTGGCACTGGCGGGTCACACGCCCGCTGCTGGTCCTCGGGGCCTCGAGGTCAGGGCGGTCCACAGTCATCGCCTCAGCCGCGACGGCGGCACTGGGCTCGGGCCGAGGAGTGCACCTGTGCGGCTTCGCTCCCCGACCCTACGATCGCCTCCGGCGAGACCACGGACATGGCCCTGCCCGTGCGTGGGCTCCTCACCCACCCCGGGGTGGGCACGGTGGTCGGCACGGAGGACCCGCGACGCCTGGCCCGACTGTGGGGACTCGCCGCCAGCGGGCACCTCGGCGCGGACCTGCTGTGCCTCGATAACGTCGACGCGCTCGTCGCGACCATTGATGAGGTGCTGGGACCCCGGCCAGGGCAACGCCCTGCTGGAGGCCGTCATCCGTACCACGTCCGCAGCGGGCACTCCCCTGCTGCTGACCGCGCCCCTGGTCGCCTCCACCGCCCGGTGGGCCGGCTCCATGGGGCTCAGGCTGGTTCTCGGTGCGGCCACCGGCACACAGGCCGCTCTCGCTGGTCTTCCACGCGGGGTGGTCACCGGCGGCGCCCCGGGGCGCGGTGTCGTCCTGGACGGGGCGACGACGACCGCCTGCCAGATCGTGCTCCGTGAGGACTGCCCGGTATCCGCCTGCGAGCGCGACGGCGCCCGCGCGCTGCGGCTCGAGCCGCTGCCGACCCGGCTCACCTGGGAGGACGTCCCGGAGGGCACCTGGGCCGTGGGAGGGGACGCGGCAGCACCGGTCACGCTTCCGGCTCACACCAGCGTCCTGGTCGCCGGGCCTCCCGGCTCGGGGCGCTCCACGGCACTGCGGGCTCTGGCCCAGGCGATGGCCTCCGACCCCCTCGTCGTTGACGACCTGGACCTGGCGGACATCGCCACCGCCACTAGGGTGGAGGCCGCGCTGGCGCGCTCCGAGGTGGTCCTGGCCTCCGCCTCGACGGAGAAGGTCGCCACGACCTTCCGCGGCGCGATCTCCACGATGCGTGAGCGTGAGGCACTCGTCGTGCTGTGGCCCGGCATGCGCCCTGCCGATCAGGCCGCCGGCATCTCCTTGCGGACGGTCACTGACCCCAGAGCGATGACGCTGCCCTGGTCGTGGGGCACTCGTCTATCGCGGAACGTGCCTGCCCATTCAGATCGTGCTACCCCGGCCCGAAGACAATGATCGTCCTATTGAACACCCTGTTTAACAGGCATTCTCAATGAAGGAAAGTGGTGTTATCTCAACAGCTCAGCATCCTGTGAGGATCACGACAGGGTATCGGCACAGGTCTCATGATCGAGGTCTTGCCCACCGCCCCCCGTCGTGTGAAAGTTGTTCTCGGACGCGGCCGCCGTTCCCTGACAAGCTGGGTCGGCGCCAACCGCATGACCGATGACCTTGTAGGGGGCCCTTATGGACTGGCGCAGCCAAGCCGCATGTCTCACCGTTGACCCGGAGCTCTTCTTCCCCGTGGGGAACACCGGTCCCGCCATTGCCCAGATCGCCAAGGCGAAAAGAGGTGTGCGGCCGCTGCGAGGTGGTGGACACCTGCCTGAAGTGGGCACTGGAGAACGGTCAGGACGCCGGCGTCTGGGGAGGCATGAGCGAGGACGAGCGCCGTTCTCTCAAGCGCCGGGCGGCCAGGGCCCGCCGGTCCTCCTGAAAACTGATCGAGTTCTTGACACTGCGGTGTTCGCACGGTTAATCGTGCGAACACCGTTTTGTTGATCCAGTGGTTTCTCAGCCGCAGAAAAAGGGAGGGTCAGACTTCAGCCCTGGCAGCCCGCTGATTAAGGCGGGCGTGAATGACGACGTCGGTGCCCCCTCCGCTCAGAGGCTCCCAGTCAATGACCCCGCGCAGCTCGCCGCGCACGAGCGTGGTGACGATCCGTGTTCCCAGTCCGGTCATGAGGGTATCCGGCGCCAGGCCCGCACCGTTGTCCATCACGTGGACCTCGAGCCGGTCCTCGTCACGGTGGGCCGTGACCGTCACGCGGCCGTCGCGGCCATCGAGGCCGTGCTCGACGGCGTTGGTCACGAGCTCGGCCAGCACCGTGGCCAGCGCCTGCGCCGTGTCAGCGTCGACCACCCCGAAGGAGCCCTCCAGCTTGGTGCTGACCTCGCCCGTGGGCGTGGCCACGACCGCGGCCATGCGCAGGATGGAGGAGAAGACCTCGTCGAAGTCCACGTGCTCGTTGACGTTGTGGCTCAAGGGCGTCGTGGACGGTGGCGATGGTGGTCACCCGGCGCTCGGCCTCGGACAGGGCCTGACGGGTCTCCTCGTTCGAGGCGCGGCGGGCCTGCATACGCAGCAGCGCCGAGACGGTCTGCAGGTTGTTCTTGACCCGGTGGTGGACCTCCCGGATGGTGGCGTCCTTGTTGAGCAGGACCTGCTCACGCCGACGCACCTCGGTGACGTCACGCACCAGGAGCACCGCCCCGGAACGGCGCCCCTTGAGCGTCAGCGGGATGGAGCGCACAGACAGGAACACTCCCCCGACCTCGACCTCGGTGAGCCAGGCCTGCCTGCCCATGAGGACCACGGCCAGCGTCTCATCGACGGGGGTACGGGCGGGAATGATCGAGGTGACGGCCTCGGCCAGCAGGATCCCCTCCAGCTCGCCCTCGATGCCCAGGCGGTGGAAGCAGGAGCGCCCGTTGGGGCTGACGTAGACGATCCGCCCCTCCTCGTCCAGGCGCAGGACGCCGTCGGCCACGCGCGGCGTGCCGTGGCGGATCGTGGTGCCGGCGCCCTGGATGGGGAACTCGCCCGAGGCGGTCATCTGGCACAGGACCTCGGCGATCTCCTCCATCTCCCGCTCAACGATGCGCCCGCCCCGGATGACGCCCACCGAGGTCTCCCGAGTCACGACGGCGATCGGCGTACCGGCGTGAACGACCGGGATGTACTCCTCCTGGACCGCGGCGGTACCGGTCCAGTAGGGCTCGGCCGCGTCCTGGATCTGGGCGGTGGACAGTGACTCCATGGCCATGGCCTCACGTGAGGCCGGCATGCGCCGCCCGACAACGTCCTCGAGGTGGACGGTGGTTCCCCCCGAGGGGCGGGTGTGGCCCGCGGCGATGAAGCGCCCCGCACGGGTACGCACCCACAGGACCAGGTCGGAGGTGGATAGGTCCGCAATCAACTGCCAGTCAGCCACCAGCTGGTGGATCCAGTCGAGGTCGGCCTCGGCGAGGTCGACTGCGTCTCTCAGGGCGCTAGGCAGAAGATTAGGCACCTCTCAAGGTTATCGGCAGTCAGCGGAACCGGCTCGTTGAGCCGGCTATTTGCCAAGCAGGACACATGTTCGGGATCTGAATGATCCCGCATTCAACCGCACGAGTGCGCCCTGACTGCCGACCCCGCGGCGGTCGGAGCATGCCCTACCCCGGCGAAACATGACAGGATCGCACCATGAGGAAGACCATCACCATCACCTATCCCGCCACTCCGGCACGCACCGCGCAGATGCTCGCCGACCCCGCCTATCAGGAGGCGCGGGTCTCCCGGGCCGGGCTCGACAACGCCTCGGTGGACGTCGCCCAGCGAGGCCAGGGCTTCGTGGCCACCATCGCCGGAAGCATCCAGCCCTCCCAGCTGCCCTCGGTCGCCTCGAGGTTCGTGCGCTCGGCGGTGTCCTTCTCCGTGGCCGAGTCCTGGGGCGAGCCGAAGGATGACGGTTCACGCTCCGGCGGCTACGACGTGACGATCAAGAACGCCCCGGTCAAGGTCAGTGCCACCTCCACCATGTCTCCTGCCGCGGAGGCCGCCGGTGAGGCCACCACCGTCACCGTCGACGTCGACCTCAAGGTCACCGTGCCGCTGGTGGGCAAGACCATCGAGGAGAAGGCGATGGGCATGGTGGGCCGAGTCGTGGCGGACGAGGAGCACCGGGCCACCGCGTGGCTCGCCGAGCACTGAGCCGCGCCTCCATCGCGTCTACACCGCCTCCCCTTCGCCCACCTCGATCGCCCGCGTCGATCACGGACTGTGCGCTGCGTCGCCCAGCGGCGTTATTCCCGTGATGCGCCCCTGTCCGCCAGTGGCGCATCACGGGGCTGTACGCCGGTTCCACCGCCGGGTCTCGCCCGGTTTCATGGCACGATCAGGCCATGAGCACTTCTAACGCAGCCGCCTCCGCCCCCAACGCCGTGTGGGCCGAGCGCGCAGGCACCCGCCAGTACATCGGTCGCAACTCCTCGGGCGCTGAGGTACGCATCGGCATGGGCCCGGGCGAGTTCTCCCCCGGTGAGCTGATGAAGATCGCCCTGGCCACCTGCAACACCCTGTCCGCCGATCACCGTCTGGCCAAGGCCCTGGGCGAGGACTTCGAGGCCACCGTGGGCTGCTCGACCGTCAAGAACGACGCCGAGGAGCGCTACGAGTCCTTCCAGGTCGAGATCGTCACCGACCTGTCCTCGCTCGACGCCGAGCAGCGCGAGCTGCTCAGCCAGCGGGTCGCCGGCGCCGTCGACCGTCACTGCACCGTGGGCCACACCATCGAGCACGGCGCTTCCTACACCACGACGATCGTCGACCCCAACGAGGACTGAGCCCTCAAGCACCCCGGCCCTTGAACCGGCCGCGCTCCCCGAGGCCCCCTGCGTCACTCAGGTAAGGAGACCACTGTGAACACCTCCCGCTCCGGGCGCTCCCACAGCGCTGGAACGCGCCCTCGACAAGGCGATCGCCATCCCGGCCTCCCGCATCGAGGAGCGTGTCGCACGGATGCGCCGGGACCGCCCCGGGGCCGACGCCGCCGAGCTCGTCGAGATGGCCGGCGCCCGCTTCCGGCGGGACGCAGGGTTGTCATCGGGGGCGGTCGGGGCCTCGGCGGCCATCCCGGCCATCAGTACGGGCGCGGCCGCTGCCCTGACGGTCGGCCAGAGCGCCGCCTTCATCGCCTCGGCCGTCACCTACGTTCTGACTGTCGCGGAGATCCAGGGGGTCCACGTCGTCGACACCGAGCGCCGTCGGGCCCTGGTCCTCTCCGCCCTCCTGGGCAAGGAGGGTTCCGAGGCGGTTCAGGGCCAGCTGGGTCTGTCCTCGATGTTCTGGGCGGCTCAGCTGCTCATGCAGATGCCCCTGCCGTCGGTGAAGTCGATCAACGCCCACCTCATCAAGCGGGTGGCCAAGCGCTCGGCCGCCAAGGGCGGGGCGCTGGCACTGGGGCGCCTCCTGCCCCTTCGGGATCGGGGCCGCCATCGGCTGGAAGGGGGGCCGGGCACTGGCCAACCAGGTCATCGAGGGGGCGCAGGCGGCGCTGGGGCCCCAGCTCGCTCTGAGCGACTACGTCGACAGCTCCCACGTCGAGGTGATCGAAGCGTGAGCGGTATCGGCAGCGCCAGCGAGCCCTCACCGTCGGCCGCCCAGTACCCGGCCCTGGCGCAGATGGGGCTCGTCCCCCCGCCAGGTGTCGACGTCGCCTACGAGAACCTCCTGGCCGAGGTCCTGACCAACGGGACCGCGAAGTCCGACCGCACCGGCACCGGGACGCGTTCGCTCTTCGCCCGCCAGCTGCGCTACGACCTGCGCCGCGGCTTTCCGCGCATCACCACGAAGTTCGTGGCCATGAAGGCCGTCAAGGGTGAGCTGCTGTGGTTCTTGCGCGGGGAGACGAATGTGCGCTGGCTCCAGGAGCAGGGCATCACGATCTGGGACGAGTGGGCCGATGACTCCGGTGAGCTGGGGCCGGTCTACGGCTCGCAGTGGCGCTCGTGGCCCACCCGGGACGGGAGCGCGATCGACCAGATCGCCGGGCTCATCGACACGCTGCGCACCGACCCGGACTCACGGCGCATGCTGGTGTCGGCCTGGAACGTCTCCGAGCTGGGCTCCATGGCGCTGGCCCCCTGCCACGCCTTCTTCCAGTGCTACGTGGCCGACGGCCGCCTGAGCCTGCAGATCTACCAGCGCAGCGCCGACCTGTTCCTGGGGGTGCCCTTCAACATCGCCTCCTACGCGCTGCTGGCCCACATGCTCGCCCAGCAGGCGGACCTGGAGCCCGGAGAGCTCATCTGGACCGGCGGGGACTGCCACATCTACGACAACCACGTCGAGCAGGTCCGCACCCAGCTCTCCCGGGTGCCCAGCGCCCACCCCTTCCCCACGCTGCGCCTGGAGCGGGCCGAGTCCATCGACTCCTACGACATGGACGACATCGACGCCTCCCAGGGCTACGAGCACCACCCCACGATCAAGGCCCCGGTCGCGGTATGAGCGGCCTGGGGATGATCTGGGCTCAGGACGTCACCGGCGTCCTGGGGGCCGACGGCGGCATGCTGTGGCGCGTGCCGGCGGACTTCGCCCACTTCAAGGCCACGACCATGGGCTGCGGGCTGGTCATGGGGCGCACCACCTGGGAGTCACTGGCAGGCCCCCTGCCCGGGCGGCGCAACGTGGTCCTCACCCGTGACCGCTCCTGGCGGGCCGAGGGGGCGGTCCGCGCCGGCTCGCTGCGCGAGGGGCTCTCGCTGGCGGCGCGGGGCCTGGCCGCTGAGCTGGGCCGCGACCCCCGTGAGGGGGGTGCTGCGGGGCTGCCCCGTCTGTGGGTCATCGGTGGTGGGAGCGTCTACGAGCAGGCGCTGGCTGACGGCCTGCCCGATGTGCTCGTCGTCAGCGTCCTGGACCTGGATGCCACGCAGCGGGCCCGTGAGCGCGGCCTGCCCGACTCGACGCTGGTGCGCGCGCCGGGGATCAGCACTCACGAGTGGGCCATCGACCCGGCCCTCTCCGACCCGCGGGGGCAGTGGCGCCCCGCATCCGGGGACGCGCGCTGGCGCGTGGAGACCTGGCGGCACCTGTAGACGCGCTCGAAACACCCTCGGTGAGCGTTTCAGCGGAGGCTCAGTGGTCGGCGTCGTAGCGCGCCCGGGCCTGGCTGACAGCGCCGAGGTGCTCAGTGGCCCAGGCCTCGACGTGAGCGAGTGCCTCCGCCAGACCCTTGCCCGAGTCGGTGAGCTCGTAGGTCACTCGCGGTGGGATCTCAGGGTACTGATGGCGCTCGATGAGACCATCGCGCTCAAGGCCCCTGAGGGTCTGGGTGAGCATCTTGGTGGAGATACCGTCGACGCGGGTCGATATCTCCTTGAATCGTTGCGGCTGGCCCGCTTCGTGAAGCGCCCCGACGACGAGCACGGTCCACAGGTCGCCGAGCGACTTGAGCAGACCGCGTGAGGGGCAGCTGCGGCTATAGGGGTCGGGCGCCATCTCCCCGGCCTGCTGCGTGCCGGTCGGCTGCTCAGTGTCGGCCACGTCGTCTCCTCGTGTGCTTGGTCGCTGATCCGTCGTCGGCCGCCCACGCGTGGGAGCGGCCGACGACGGGCATAGGCGACAGGTTACCTGCGAACCGGGAGCCTTACTCGGGGCTCACTCAGGGCTCACTCAGACACGACGGCGAGGCCGCCGGTCCAACCGACCTGCTCCGTGACACCCAGGGCGATGTTCAGCGCCCCGAGCGCCTCCAGACGCTCTGCCCGCTTGAGCTCGCCGGCGTCGGCCCACGCCAGTCCGGCGGCCTCGACGAACGAGCGCAGGCTCGCCTTGGCCTCTGCGGAGTCGGAGGCGGCCAGGACAGTGGCCGGGCGAGCGCCGATGGTGCCGCTCGCCAGGACGGCGGCGAAGACGGTGTTGAAGGCCTTGACCACCTGGGCGTCCGGGAGCTTCGCTGCGAGCTCGGCGGTCGCGGAGCTGCCGGCCGGGACGAGAGAGTCGAGGTGGTGAAGTCCAGGGGGTTGGTCGGGTCGACGACGACCTTGCCGGCGAAGGCCTGTGCGCCGTAGGTGGCGATGACCTCGTCGATGGCGGCGTAGGGCAGGGCGAGGACGACGATGTCACCGGTCAGGGGTGAACCGATCTGGGCGACGTCGACGCCCGACAGGTCGGTGGCCTTGGAGGCGTCGCGCACCAGGACCTGAGTACTGGCACCGGCCTTGACCGCCAGACCCGCGACCGCCGATCCGATGTTGCCGGCGCCGATGATGGAGATGGAGGGGACAGACATGAGAGCTCCTTGAGCGTTAGTTGTTGAACGAACAACTAAACTCTCTCACGCGCACCCACTTTCCGAAAGAGAGTGACTGTATGCAAGAGATCACAGCTGTTGTCCGCACGCTCTCCGCCATCACTGACACGCCGGACACCGCGGTCCTCTCGCCGCTCAGAGCAGCTTCTTGGAGGTGAGCCAGTCGGTGGCGATGGTCTTGGAGCTGAGCTTCTCGCCGGTGGAGCGCTGGTTGAGGGAGCGCAGCTCGTCGGGGGTCAGCAGGGCCGAGACCCGGTTGATGGCGGTGGCCGCGATGGCCGGCAGTGAGGCGGAGACCAGCGGGGTGACGTTCTGCGGGAGGATGAGCATCTGGGGGTCGGACAGGATGACGAGGTCCTTGGCCCCGATGGCGGGATCGGAGGAGTAGATGTCGGCGACGTCGACGGTGCCGTCGGTGAGGGCCTTGACGGTCAGGGGCCCGCCGGAGTCCTCCACCGGCGTGACGGAGGCGTCGACGCCGTAGACGGCCTTGAGGCCCTTGGGGCCGTAGGGGCGGGTGGTGAACTCCGAGTTCGCGGCGATCGTGATGGGCCGCCCCAGTGAGGCCAGGTCGCCGATGGAGGTCAGGGAGTGGGCCTGGGCGGTGGCCTTGGTGACGGTCAGGGAGTCCTGATCCGTCGCCTCGGCCGGGTTCAGGACGGTCAGCGAGTGCGGCAGGGTCCTCAGCAGGGTGTCCTGGATGGAGGCGGTATCGCCGGCGGCGCGGGAGGGGGTCGCGGTCGGCGCGGTGGCGGTCGTGACCGCCTGAGGCGGAGGTCTTGCTGTAGTACTCCAGCAGGTTGCCGCCGTACTCGGGGATGACGTGGATCTTGCCGGCCTCGAGCTCGGGCAGGTAGACCTCCCGCTGGCCGATCTGGTACTGGCGGGTGACGGTCAGGCCCGTCTTCTCCATCATCTGGGCGTAGAGCTCGGCGATGATCTCGTTGGAGTAGTACTGCTGGCTGCCGATGATGATCGGGCCGCCGGAGTAGCCTCCTGAGGATTGGTCGACGGCGAAGGGGTCGGTGTCGGAGCAGGCGCTCAGGGCGAGCAAGCCGGCGGTCGCACCGACGCCGGCCAGCAGGCCGCGTCGCGTCAGCTGCTTGCCGGGGCGCGGGTGGGACGGTGCAGTCATGCTGATTCCTTCCGGTGCTGCCGGGCACCTGGGGGCGTGACCCCCCATTGGATGAGGGCGAAGATGGCCTCGGAGGCCAGGGCCAGGGAGATGACCAGGAGCGCCGAGGAGAGCATCATGACGTAGTCCTGGGTCTTGAGGCCCAGGAACATGAGTCGGCCGAGCCCGCCGGCGCCGGTGTAGGCGGCCAGTGTGGCGGTGGAGATGACCTGGAGGCTGGCCGAGCGCAGCCCGCCGACGAGCAGCGGCGCTCCCCAGGGGATCTCGACCCGGCCCAGCACCTGCAGCTCACTCATGCCGCTGGCCCGGGCGCCGTCGACGGCCATGACTGAGGCCGCCCGCACCCCGCTCATGGCTCCGGCCAGGACACTGGGCAGGGCCAGGATGACGAAGGCGATCATGGGGGCGCTCAGGCCGACCCCGAGAACGAGGCCGAACAGCGTGATGAGGCCGAGGGTGGGCAGGGAGCGGGCCATGCCGCTGAGCGGCTGCACCCAGGTGCGCCCGCGTCCGGTGTGCCCCACCCACCAGCCGGCGGGGACCCCGATGAGGGCGGCGATGAGGACACCGGCCAGGGAGTAGAGGACATGCTGGACCAGCAGCGGGCCGATCCCCATGGCCCCGCTCCAGTGAGCGGGATCGGCGATGTAGGCCAGGGCGGCCAGAACGAACCTCACGCCTTGCCCTCCTGACTGTTCGAGGCGGCTGCGCAGGCTCCGGCAGGGACTGCCCCGGCGTCGCCGGCGCGCTTCCAGGTCCAGGGCAGGCACAGCCGCCCCAGAGCGAGGACGAGCCCGTCCAGGACGAGGGCCAGGGCCGCGGTGGCGACCAGGCCGGTGACGATCTCCGCGGTGATGCCGCGCTGGAAGCCGTCGGTGAACAGCCAGCCGAGGCTGCGCACACCGAGGACCGCCCCGACAGTGGTCAGTGAGATCGTCGAGACCGTCACCACGCGCAGGCCGGTGAGGATGGCGGGGCCCGCCAGCGGCAGCTCGACGGTGAGGAAGCAGCGCAGGCGCCCCATGCCCATGGCGGTGGCGGCGTCCAGGACGCGGGCGTCAACGGCGTCGAGTGCGTCGGCGGTGGCCGGAACCAGGAGCGCCAGCCCGTAGAGGGTCAGGGCCACGATGACGTTGAGCGGGTCGCGGATGCCGGTGGCCAGGATGATGGGGAGGATGACGAACAGGGCCAGGGAGGGACGGCGTAGAGCAGCGAGGAGCCGGTCACCAGCAGGGCTCGCAACGGCCGGGCCACGCGGGCCAGCCGGGCGATGGGGATCGCCAGGACGAAGGAGGCGACGATCGCGGGGAACCGCCTGGAGCAGGTGGGCCAGGAGGTGCCCGGCGATGGTGGGCAGGTTGGCCAGGACCCAGCTCATGCCCGCTCCTCCGCCTCCGAGGAGGATTCGTCGGCCAGGCGCCCGACGGCGCGGCCGGCGCGGTCCAGGACGATCCGGGACTCGGCGACGTCCGTGAGCTGAAGCTGGCGGGCGGCGTCGTCGAGGCCGAGGAAGCGGGCGACGAAGTCGTCGGCCGGGTGGGCCAGCAGCTGGGGGCCGCTGCCGCGCTGGGCGACCTGGGCACCTTCGCGCAGGAGGATGATCTCGTCGCCCAGGGCGAGGGCCTCGTCGACGTCGTGGGTGACGAAGATGATGGTCTTCCCCAGCTCGGCCTGGATGCGGGCCATCTCGCGCTGGAGGTCGCGGCGCACGAGGGGGTCGACGGCGCCGAAGGGCTCGTCCATGAGGAGCACCTCAGGATCGGCGGCCAGTGCCCGGGCGACCCCGACCCGCTGGGCCTGGCCGCCGGAGAGCTGGTGGGGGTAGCGCCCCGCCAGGTCGCGGTCGAGGTCGAGCATGTCCATGAGCTCGAGGGCCCGGCACCGGGCGTCGTGGCGGTCGGCGCCCTGGAGGCGGGGTACGAGGGTGATGTTGTCGATGACGCGCCGGTGCGGCAGCAGCCCCGCGTTCTGCATGACGTAGCCGATGGAGCGACGCAGGGCCACGGCATCGCGGGTGGCGACGTCCTCGTCATCGATGAGGACCCGGCCGCTGGAGGGCTCCACCATGCGGTTGACCATGCGCAGCAGGGTCGTCTTGCCACAGCCGGACGATCCCAGCAGGACGGTGGTGGTGCCGGCCTCGATACGGGCGGTGAAGGAGTCGACGGCGGGGGAACCGGTTCCGGCGCCCTTCCCGGCCGGGTACGACTTGGTGACGGCATCGAAGGTAATGGTGCTGCTCATTGCGGGTTCCGGGTGTCCTCTCATGGCCTTAGGCGGCGCGGCCCGATGGCGTATCGCAACCGTACCAGCCACCATCTGCCGATCTGCCGGGTGGCAGGCTTTCCCAAGGCGATTGGTGCAGGATTGAAAGCAAACACCCAGGTGCTCACCATCGACACGTCGAAGGTATCGACGAACTGCTCCCACTCAACACCGCAGCAGCGCGCACCATTCCCGCACTGCATGCCCAGGCTGCGACCCCGGGCGGACTTTCCGGATCAGAAGGCCGGGCGCAGGGCGACGTCGTCGGAGTAGTCGGAGGCGACGAGCTCGACACGGTTGCCCTCGGGGTCAAGCACGGTGGCCTCGTAGTATCCGTCACCGGTCTGGCGAGGTCCGTCAATGACCGGCACGCCGGCCTCGGACATGTGGGAGGCCAGGCGGTCGACGTCCTCACGCCCGGGCAGGCCGAAGGAGACGTGAGCCCACCCCAGCTGGGCGGCCTCGCAGTGCTCGGCGAGCTCAGGACGGGTCATGATCTCCAGGCGGGTCCCCCGCTGGACCGCCGGGGTCTCAGCGAAGTGGAGGATGTGGGTGCGCAGGCCGGTCCTCGGGTTCTCATAGAGGCCGTTGGCGTGCCCGTCGAACCAGTGGGAGTAGAAGTCTCGGACACTGTCGAGGTCAGCGACCCAGATGGCGACGTGGTCGAGGTGAGGCATGGTCATTCCCTTCCTGACGGTGAAGAATCACTGCCGACGACCAGAGATGATCGTACGATCACTCTTCCCGACAGCGATTTTCCGGCATTGAATCAACGGATTTCCGGAGTTCCGATCCGTTGACACCAACGGTAGAAGACCATACGATCATTGTCATTGCTCGTTCTCCAGCAAAACGATCACCTCGTTGCTACCGATGCGGAGGAAGCATGCGCGACAGTCCCCACGACAGGCGCCGCACGATACTGCGCGCCCTGAGCCCCACCACGGTCCACAGTGTGCAGGCGCTGTCCCGGCTGACCGGGGTCTCGGTCATCACCATCCGCCGGGACCTGGCCGAGCTGGCCCATGAGGGCCTGGTGACCCGGGTCCACGGCGGGGCTCTGCGTGCACCGCGCCGTGGGAGCCGCCCGACCGGCCTCCATGCGTCGCAGGCAGGATGTGGAGATCAAGCGCCGTCTGGCGCAGGCCACTGCCGAGCTCATCGAGGACGGGGAGGCGGTCATCATCGACTCGGGGACCACCTGCGAGATGGTGGCTGAGCAGCTGGCCGGCCGCGACATCCGGGTTCTGTGCCTGTCGCTGGGAGCCGGGGCGGCAGTGGCCTCCGTGCGTGGAGCCGCGGTGACCATCGCGGGCGGCCCGGTGGATCCGGAGTCCCTCTCCCTGTTCTCCGCTGAGGCGGTCGAGGCGGTGCGCGCGTTCCGCGCCGACGTCGCGGTCCTGTCCACCTGCGCCGTGTCCACCCGTGAGGGCCTGACCGTCATGGAGTCCGACGACGCGATGGTCAAGCGCGCCATCATGGCCTCCTCCACCCGACGCGTTCTGCCGACCGCACCGAGCAAGATCACCCAGACCAACACCTACCGGTTCGGGCGTATCGAGGACCTCGACACGCTGCTGACAACAAGCCAGATCGACCCCGAGGCACCCTCGAGGAGCTGCGGGGCGTCGGGGTTGACGTCGTCCTGTGCGACTAACGGCGAACGACCGGGTCGCAGCGGAGCGGCTCAGCCCAGCAGTGCTGCGATGGTGCAGGAGACCGCCAGCAGCGGGAGGATCCCCTGCTTGGCGGCTGCGCCGCGGTGGGGCGCCGAGGCCAGGGCCAGGACCACGGCGGCCGCCAGCATGGCTCCGGTCCCGGCCAGGATGAGGGCGGCGCCGAGCGCCACGTGTCCCCAGGGCCGCCAGGGCGACTCCGGTCAGCGCCTGGAGGGCCAGGAAGAGGTTGTAGAAGCCCTGGTTGAAGGCGTAGAAGGCGTGTGGCCTGGCCTCCTCGGGCGTGCCTCCGAAGGTCTTGCGGGCCAGGGGCCCCTCCCAGGCGATGGACTCCATGTAGAAGATGAGGACGTGGAGGGCGGCGGCCAGGACGGCGAGGACCATTGCGGCGGTCAGCATGGGCACTCGATTCATGAGACGGATGGAAACCGGTCGGCTCAACCGCCCCATCGCCGTCGTTATTCCCCCGGGATTCCCGAGCGCAGTCTCCGGAACGTCCTGCACTCAGGAGGCCGCCTGCTTGGTCACCCAGGCGATGAAGTTCTCCTCGCCGGTGCCGGTCAGCTCGGCCATCGTGTGCCCCTGCCCCCAGATGGTGGCGAAGTCGACGTTGCCGGCTCCGGCCTGCTGGAGCGCCAGGGCGAGGTTCACCTCGACGGTGGAGGCCGTGTCGCCCTGGGTGATGCCGGTGCGGATGCGCCAGGCGGGGGCGATGGTGGAGCTGCCCTCGCCCCTTGGAGTCCTGGGTGAGGTAGTACAGGGGGTCGTACATCGCCACGCGCGTGACCATGTCGGTGCCGACCGAGTCCTTGGCGGCCAGGTCCTTCTCGTAGGCGGCGACGCCGTAGTCCTTGTTCCAGCCCGACAGCCCCGAGTACCTGGACTGCCCCTTGGAGATGACCTCGCGGCTCAGGGAGGAGAAGTGCTGCTTGTTCTCCCCCGAGCCCATGACGAGGTTCTCGGTCTGGGCGCGGCCCACGCCGTCGAAGGCCCCCACGTCCTTGGAGGCGTTCTTCTGGGAGGTGACGAAGCCCTGCAGGCCGGTGATCGTCGCGGTCTTCTTGGAGGCGTCGTAGGTGACCCACTGCGAGGAGGAGTTGAGGAAGGCGATGTACTCCTCCACCGTCCTGTAGGTGGTGGACTCGGCGCTGCCCTGACCGCCGCCTCCGGGCGTCCCGCCCTTGGGGGGCGTGCCGCCACCGTCGCTGGGCGGGGTTCCCGACGGCGCCCCGCCGCCCCCGCTGGGCTCCATCCCCGCCATCTCGGTGGAGGAGGGCGTGTAGGGGAAGGTGGTGGCCGCCAGGAAGTCGTTGAGGGACTTCTGGATGACCGACACGAGGTGGTCGTAGTAGGAGCCCGACAGGTAGGTGCCCTGGGAGGAGGACTCCAGGGTCAGGGGCTTGCCCTGGGAGTCGGTGAGCTTCAGCCCGTTGAGGTAGGTGGGGAAGGCGGCCGCGAGGTCCTGGGAGTAGGCCCTCGTCCAGGTGCCCTCGGCCCGGGTGCCGGAGGAGGCGAACTGCCCCATGTTCCACTCGTAGGCGGCGTTGGCGCTGTCCAGGCTGGTGATCGGGCACCAGCACATGGCTCCGGCGACGGCGTCGGACAGGGCCTTGCCGCTGGTGTCAGTGGTGGCGGCCCCCAGGACGGCCAGGTAGGGGGCGAACAGCTCGCTGTCCCCCGAGGCTCCGGCGACGGCGCTCTGCGCCCTCCCCGCTGTGCCCGAAGACGTAGACCTTCGCGGCGTCGCCGGGAACGGCGGCGGAGTTGTAGCGCCGGTAGCGCACGGCGGCCTTTGAGGTCGGCGACGCCCCAGGGCGCGTTGCCGGAGTAGGTCTGGGAGTTGGAGTCCTTGCCGCGCAGACCGGCGTGGACGTAGATGAAGCCGGCCTCCATGTAGGCCTTGATGGTGTCGTAGGAGTACTCGGTGGGCGGCTTCTGGGCGGAGTACCCCGGGGTGTTGACCGGGAGGACGGTGGGTGCGGTGGCAGCGGTGAAGCTGCCGACGGCGCCCGAGGCGTTGACGGTGACCGTGTAGGTGCCATTTCCGTTGTCCTTGCCGGTGAAGTAGGCACCGGGCACGTAGATGCCCAGGGTCTCGTAGTCCGAGGCCTGGGGCGTGGCCACGTAGCGCAGACCCAGCTGGTAGTAAACCTTGTGGTCGGCGTCGTAGCGCCAGGCGGCGGAGTCCAGGGCGAGTTTGGCATCGGTGGGAGCCTGCGACGAGGCCGTGGAGGAGGCCTGCGCGGTGGCTTCTCCGGTGGAGCAGGCTCCCAGGCCCAGGAGTCCCGCCGTGGCGGGCAGGGCGGCAAGGATGGTGCGTCGTGGCAGGTTCATCGTGGTTCCCTCCGGCACGCTCAGTCGCGCGCCTCGCTCGGGTGTCTGCGTACGTGGCTAGCACATCACCTTAAGGCACGGACGATCCCAGGACGCGGCTGTGCCGCTTGTGTGAGTCGGTATCCGCGTACTGGCGAGCGCGTCAGGCTGCAGACTCGGCTCGCACGACGACGGCGCCGGCCTCGCGTGAAGGGCGGCGCCGTCGTCGGCTTGAGGGACAGTCCTGAGGCTCAGTCCTCAGCGGCGCTGGGGTGGGTCATGTCCATGGGCACGACCCACTTGTCGAACTCCTCGGCGGTGACGAAGCCGAGCTCGAGGGCGGACTCGCGCAGGGACAGGCCCTTGTGGTGCGCGTTCTTGGCGATCTTGGAGGCCTTGTCGTAGCCGATGTGGCGGTTGAGGGCGGTGACCTGCATGAGGTTGGTCTCCAGGTTGGCTTTGATCCGCTCGGTGTTGGGCTCGATGCCGTAGGCGCAGTTGGTGTCGAAGGACACGCAGGCGTCACCCAGGAGCTGGATGGACTCCAGGACGCACCAGGCCATGACCGGCTTGAAGACGTTGAGCTGGAAGTTGCCCTGGGATCCGGCGAAGCCGACGGTGGCGTCGTTGCCGAAGACCTTCGTGGCCACCATGGTCATGGCCTCGCACTGGGTGGGGTTGACCTTGCCGGGCATGATCGAGCTGCCGGGCTCATTCTCCGGGATGATGAGCTCGCCGATGCCGTTGCGGGGGCCGGAGGCGTACCAGCGCACGTCGTTGGCGATCTTCATGAGGGCGTCGCCCAGGACGCGCAGGGCGCCGGAGACCTGAACCAGGGCGTCGTGGGCGCCCAGGGCGGCGAAGAGGTTGTCCGCCTGGGTGAACTCGATGCCGGTCTCCTCGGAGATCTTCTTGGCGCACAGGGCCCCGAACTTCGGGTGGGCGTTGAGGCCGGTGCCGACGGCGGTCCCGCCGATGGCGAGCTCACGGGCGCGGGAGTCGGCGTAGCGGATGCCGTCGAGGGCGAAGTCGATCTGGGCGACCCAGCCGCTGATGACCTGCCCCAGGGTGATGGGGGTGGCGTCCTGCAGGTGGGTGCGTCCCACCATGACGACGTCGGCGTAGGCCTTGGCCTTGGTGTCCAGGGTGTCGCGCAGCTGCTGGACGCGCGGGTACATGGCGGCCAGCTCGTTGACGACGGCGATGTGCATGGCCGTGGGGAAGGTGTCGTTGGAGGACTGGCCGCGGTTGACGTGGTCGTTGGGGTGAACCGGGGTCTTGGAGCCGCGCTCGCCACCGGCCAGCTCGATGGCCCGGTTGGAGATGACCTCGTTGGAGTTCATGTTGGACTGGGTTCCTGAGCCGGTCTGGAAGACCACGAGCGGGAACTCGGCGTCGAGGTCACCGGCGATGACCTCGTCGCCGGCCTTGGCGATGAGCTCGGCGATGTCGGCGGGCAGCTCGCCGAGCTCGGCATTTGCCAGGGCGGCGGACTTCTTGAGGATCCCCAGGGCCTTGATCATGGGGCGGCCCCACACGAAGGTCTCGCGGCCGATGTCGAAGTTGTGCAGGCTCCGCTCGGTCTGGGCCCCCCAGTAGCGGTTGGCGTCCACCTCGATGGTGCCCATGGAGTCGGATTCGGTGCGGGTCGTGACAGCCTGGTTGGGCGTCTTTGCATCAGTTGTCATAGGTGCAAGGTTAGGCGCTCGTGCTCGCCGCCGTGCGGGGACGGGCGTCCCAGACACGTCTCAGATCGCTACCGGCCGACATCACCGAAGGCGCATCACACGGGTCGCAGCTGTTCCAGGGCCAGGTCCAGCAGATCCGCAAGATGCTCATTGCCGTCAATGGTCCGGGGCTCATGGAGATGACCCGTGATCTGCAGGGCAGCGAGCCCATGAAGCAGGACCCAGATGACGGTGGCGATCTCACGGGTGGGGCCAGGTCGTAGCAGACCGGCTCCCTGGGCCTGGGCAACGAGCTCGCCGACGGCGGCCATGGCGTCGTCGGCGGCCTCCTCCAGCCCGGGGTCCGGCTCCGCAATCGGGGCGTCCCCGAAGACCAGCTGGTAGTGGTGGGGGCACTCGACTGCGTAGTCGATATAGGCCCAGCAACCGGCGCGCAGCCGCTGTCGCGCTCCCCGGTGCCGCTCCGCACCATGACGAATCCGCTCTGCGATCTGCCGCAGGGTCCGTCCCGCCAGGGCACGCATGAGCGCAGCCTTGTCCGCGTAGTGACGATAGGGCGCCGAGCGGGACACGCCGGCAGCCTCACCAACGGCACGCAGCGTCACCGCCTCGGGTCCCTTGTCCTCGAGCAGCGTTGCAGCGGCGTCGAGGATGGCGGCGCGCGTCGGACCTGGATCACGAGGGCTCATGACCCAAGCCTACTCACATGTTGACACAGTCAACTTTCCAGTTATGCTGACATTGTCAACTTAATCTGAGAAGAGGAGCGACTCATGACCAACACCACCCGAACCGATGCCGACTTCGACGCGAGCTACCTGCGTACCTGGACTGAGCCCGACGCCGATCAGCGCCGTGCGCTCATCGAGCAGATGTGGGCCCCGCACGGGTCGCTGCACATCTCCTCACCCGCCTTGACCGTCACAGGAACAGCCGACATCGCTGAGCACATCAACCGCGTCCACAACGACCGCATTGCAGGTCAGGGCCTGACCTTCAGCTATGACCAGCGCATGGAGTCCGGCGACGCACTATTGCTGCGCTGGTCGATGACCGCCCCAAGCGGCGACGTCGTCGGGCGCGGAGTCGACACCGTCTTCCGCGACGTCGACGGCAAGGTGACGCGCGCCTACATGTTCATGGGCGTGAACTGACCCGAGCGAGCCCCTGCGACTCGCCTCGACGTCGGCAGCTCAGGACATCGCCGCCAGCACCGCCTCGATGCCGGCGGCGATCGTCGTGTGCGCACCGGCCGCGAGTCGGACGACCTCGTCGGGATCGGTGGGCGCCTGCGCGAAGGACAGGTCGGAGACGACGCTCATGCCGGCCACGCGCACCCCGAGCTGGTGCAGGGCGATGGCCTCCAGGACGGTGGACATGCCCACGCAGTCGGCACCGGCGGACTCCAGCATTCGCGTCTCCGCCATGGTCTGATACTCCGGCCCGCGCACAGCGGCATAGACGCCTGACCTCTCTGTGACACCGCGCAGGACGTCCGCGAGCTCGTCGTCCCACACACTGCGCACGTCAGTGAAGACCGGGCCGTCGAAGGGTGAGGAGCCGGTGAGGTTGAGGTGGTCGGTGATCGTCATGACCTCGCCGATGTGCCAGCTGCGCAGGCACCCGCCGGCGTTGACCAGGACGGCCCCGCGTACGCCGGCAGCGGCCGCGATACGGGACAGGGCGACCACGGATCCGGGCCCGTGCCCCTCGTAGAGGTGGGTCCGTCCGCGAGCCACGAGGACGCGCCGCTCTCCCCCGACCTCTTGTCCGGCCATCTTCCGGCCACGAGCGACGGCATAGGAGTCGAGGCGGTCCTCATGTCCCGGCGCGACCGGGACCATGACCCCGGGCAGGTCGGACAGGCGCAGGCTCGCCGCCGGCTCACCCCAAGCCGCCAGGGCGTCGGCGGCGCCGGACCCCAGGACCACCAGGAGGTCGTGGCCAGGCGCGCCGGTACGACGGGCGATCTGATGGGCGCCTTCCATGGCCGGGCCCGGACCTTCTGCGCCGGCAGAGGCGCTCAGGGCCTCCAGACGCTCAGGCTCGAGAGCGAAGCCTGTGGCATTGTCGTTCACGAACGGGCCTCCTGGCGGGCCACCCGGCCTCGGCCGAGGGCGAGGTGCCCGAGCACACCGATGAGCAGAGCGACCAGCACACCGAGGTTGGCTCCGGCCCAGGCCCCGTCGCGACCCCCGAGAGGCCCGAGCAGGTAGCCCTGCCAGGACAACCAGGAGGCGGCCGAGTTGACGACCAGCCCCCAGCCGACGACGGAACCGGCGGCCACCAGGGCGATGGCCTCCCAGTTGACTGAGCCGTAGACGCCGTCGGGCGTGAAGAGGGCCTCCTCGTCGTAGTCGCGCCTGCGCAGAATGACCTCGGCGACCATGACTCCGGCCCAGGCGGCGATGACGACTCCCAGGGTGGTGAGGAACCCCTGGAAGGGGCCGAGGAAGTCATCGGCGCCGAAGATGACGGCGATGGTGCCCACGGTCATGATGGTGGCGTCGATGGAGGTGGCCACGTGTCGGCGCACGGGCAGGCCGGTCGCCAGGAGCGACAGGCCTGATGAGTACAGGTCCATGATGATGCCGCCGGCCAGCCCGAGGATGGCGACGATCGCGAAGGGGATGAGGAACCACGTGGGCAGGATCGTGGTCAGGGCACCAATGGGGTCGGTGTTGATGGCCTGGCCGAGCTCGGCGTCGGAGCCCACCAGGAGGATGCCGAAGAAGACGAGCACCACGCAGGGCAGTGCCGATCCCAGCGTGGTCCAGCCGATGACGCCGGCTGTCGAGGCCCTGCGGGGCAGGTAGCGGGAGTAGTCGGCGGCGGCATTGACCCAACCGAGGCCGAAGCCGGTGGCCACCATGACCAGGGCTCCGATGAAGGCCGCGGGGCCGCCCGACGGCAGGGCCAGAATCCTGTGGACGCTGATCTGGGGAGCGACGAGGACGAGGTAGATGATGGTGAGGACACCGGTGGCCCAGGTGATCCAGGTCTGGACCCTCATGATCGCCTCGAAGCCGAGGATGCCGGCGCTGGCGGCCAGGCCGACTGTGAGCAGGAAGCCCAGGATCTGGGCACCGACCTGGTTGTGCCAGCCCAGGGCCTGGAACACCGTCGCAGAGGCCAGGGTGGCCGAGACGCACAGGACGGTCTCCCAGCCGACCGTGAGGATCCAGGACAGGGCCGCGGACAGGCGGTTGCCGTTGTAGCCGAAGGCCGCTCGGGACAGTGCCAGGGTGGGGGCGCTGCCTCGTTTGCCCAGGACGGCCACGACACCGCACAAGAGGAAGGAGACGATGACACCGACGCTGCCCGCAACGACCGCCTGCCAGAAGGACAGCCCGAATCCGAGGACCCAGGCGCCCCAGGACAGTCCCAGCACGGAGATGTTGGCCGCGAACCAGGGCATGAAGAGATCGCTCGGCCGCCCCTTGCGATCGGACTCGGAGATGACGTCAAGACCGGCGTTCTCGACGCGGGTGGCGGCGGGGACGTCCGCGGGTGCACTGCTCATGGGCGATCGACCTCGGTGTCGGTATCAGGAGGCTCTCGAAGGAGAGGTGCCTGAAGTCTACGGGCACTGAGATGCGGCGAACGACGCCGGAGAGAGGAATCGAGCCACCGCACCCTCAGAGAAATAGGATATATCACACGTTTTAGGTGACTTCCATAGAAACTCTCACTGGAGATCGGGCTGTGTCTCAGATGCACGCATGTATAGTCGGGGCATCCTCCACGTCTCCACCTCGCGGAGACTCACTACGGAAAGGAGCTCTCATGAGCGACAACGGAACCTTCGACAGGATCGCCGGCAAGGCCAAGGAGGCCGCGGGCAAGGTCACTGGCAACAAGGACACCGAGACCGAGGGCAAGCTCCAGCAGGCCGAGGGCAAGATCAAGGAGGTCGCCGAGGACGCCAAGGACGCCATCAAGGGTGCGGTCAACCACCTCAAGGGCGACAAGTAAGCGTCGTCGCGACATACGCCGAGCGCCCAGCCTCCTGAAGGAGGCTGGGCGCTACTGCGTTGCCGAGACCGGCGTCAGCCGCTCGCAGGGATCAGGGTCGGAGCCACGTTGACCACGCTCTGCGAGGGGTCGGCCTGCCCCCAGGAGTTGTTCCCCCAGGTCCAGGTCCCCTTGTCAACCGTGGCCCACGTGTCATAGCCGGAGGTGCCGATCTGGGTGGCCCCGTCGATCTTGTCCACCTGCACCAACCCTGACGGGGTGTCGGAGACAGTTCCGTTGACCTGCCCGTAGCGGTTGGAGCCGAAGCACCAGACTGTGCCCTTGGCAAGCGCACAGGTGTGCTCGTAACCGGAGACGAGCGCGGTGGGAGCGGCCGGCAGCTTGCCGACCTCCACGGCCTGGTTGACCAGCGCCTCATCAGTCTTCTTGCCGAGCTGGCCGACCTCGTTGGCGCCCCAGGCGTAGACCTTGCCCGAGTCATCCACGGCCACGGCGAAGCCCTTGCCCACGCTCAGCGCAGAGACCTTGACCTTCTCCAGGCCGGGCACCGCCGTCGGTGAGACACGTGCGCCCTGAGTGTTGGCCTGGGCGTCAGCGCCCCAGCAGGAGACTCCGGTGCCCGACCGGAGGAGCAGACGAAGGAACCGCTGCCGGCGCGCAGGGTCGTAGGCTTGCTGGCAGCAGGGGCCGCCGCAGCGGAGGACGACGGAGCCGCCGCGTCCTTGCCGGGCCACAGCCAGTGCCCTCCCAGGGCACCCCCGACCAACCCGAGGGCGAGCACACTGACCGCTACGACCGGGAGGACCCAACCGCGACGTGGAGCACTGCTCGGGTACTGGGAGACATCGCTCTGCGGCGCCTCCATCTCTGTCACCGCGGGCAACGGCTGAAGCCTGTAGCCCTGCGGCTGAGGCTGCGTCGGTGTCGCCATCTGCGGCTGGGGCGGCGCGACCGCGGCCGGCTGCTGGGCAGGCTGAGTCGGCTGAGCCGCCCCGTAGTCCGCAGTGTCACCACGAGCGCCGTCGCCCCTGAATACGCCGTCAAAGGCCGCGGGCTGCGCGGGCGCCCCGTACATGGGCGCGGGCTCCTGACCGGGCACCTGCTGCTGAGCAGGCGGGTACCCGGCAGGCTGCTGAGGGGAATATCCGGCAGATGCTGCGATCTGTTCGAGCTGCGCACGCTGCTCGGGCGTCCAGGCGTGTCCGGCGGCAAGGGCCTCCTGAGCACGCTCAGGACTGCCGCCGATGAACCACAGCACCCTGTCCCCGTCGAGCATCCGGTCATCCATGGGCCAGACCTCTCCTCAACGTCAAGGACCGATGTGTGTCAGTAGGTCAGCCTACGGCGAGCCATGAGCATGGCGGCGCCTGTCGCACCGGTGCCCAGCACCATCCAAGCGGCGGTCGTTCCCCCCCCGGTCTGGGCGAGGGTGGAGCGACCTGCGGTGGCGGTGCCCTGCTGGCCAGAGGCAGCCTGCTCGCGGGGTGCAGCGGCCTGCTCACCGGGAGCCTCCGCGGCGCCCTGGGGGGCGCTCTCCTCGGCGGCCGCAGGGGCGCCTCCCTCAGAGGACTGCTCGGGGGCCGGGGCCTGCTGCTCGGGAGCAGCCTGGGAACCGGCAGGATCACCCTGCTGCTGGTCTCCCTGGTTTGGCTGGGACTGCTCAGCCGGAGCCTCCGGCTTGTTCTCCTGCTGCGCCGCGGTGTTGTTGGCAGCCGGAGCCTGGGGTGCCGCCTTGCCCGCGTCCTCCGCGGGGGCGGGAGCAGGCTCGGGGCGGGGGCAGGCGGCTTGTCGCCATCGGGCTTGGGGGCGGCCGGGGAGGGGTGTCGGGCTGGGGAGCGTCGGCCTTCGCGCCACCGGCCTGCGGCGCCACCTGCTCGGCGGCAGGGAGCGGGTCCGTCTCGGCAGCAGCCGCACCGACCGGGACGACGGACAGGGCCACGGCCGCGGACGCGGCCATCCATACGCTTCGCTTCATGGGAACTCCTTCAGGATGTGAAAGCGACAACTCTCACATCGGGTGATGAGGATGTGGATGCGGACACCTTACCCAACGCAGCCCGGGTCCTGTCACGCCACCGACACGGGCACTACTCCACTGTTGGGCACTTCACATCTCCGCCGCGCGGGGCGTGGTGGAAGACGATCAGACCCTCAGGCCCAGCCCTCTCATGCGCGAGACCGCCCCCTGGGTCAGCACTGAGTGGAGCTGCTCCTGCGCCATCTGTCCGAGGAGCTCGGGGAACTGCCCCAGGAGCCTCTGGAAGGTTCCGATCTCCTCACCGATGACGCGCCGCCCCCACAGCCCCAGCCGGGCGGCCAGCTGCGGGTCGGCCGCGATGACCTCCTCCAGCTCGGCGATGGCGTAGGTGCTGATCGGGTCCTGGCTGAGCTCGTGGACGAGCCCCCTGCGCAAGGGATCCTCCAACGACTCGCTCAGCGCCATCCCGAAGTCGATGAGCAGCCCGAAGGTGATGTAGGTCTTGAGCAGGCGCTCGGCCCAGTCCAGTGGCCGCAGCCGCTCGTCGAAGTCGCCCAGGACGTCGGTGAAGCGCTCGGCCGCCCCCAGGGCGTCGATGCCGTGGGTCGCGGCCAGCTCCACGACCCGGTCGAAGGAGGCGACCTCCCAGGCGCTCATGCGCAGCAGGTCGACCCGGGCCGTCATCCGCGGAGCCCGGTCGGCATCCTTTGGCGTAGCGGGTGCAGGCCGCCGTCCGGGAGATCGCGACGACGCCGACGACGGACAGCTCGTGGGGACCGACCTGCATCGGGGTGGAGGCGCTGGGCTGAGGTGACGGAGTCGGCATCTGGGACATGGCCACCATCGTATCCAGGTCTTGCCGTGCGTGAAGCACAGCCGTGACATCGACCACGCCGACGGCGCACCTCCCCATCCAGACAGGCCATCATCATGTTTTCCCGCTACGCTGACGGCGTCCACGGTTGCCCGGTCGTCAGATGGACTCAGATATGACTCGCGATCGGCTGCCAGATCCGACGGCGCCAACGCCCACGCAGCGCACCCGACCGTGCGCGCGAGCGACAGCCGCGCCGGAGCGGTTCAACCCGATCAGAAGACAAGGAACCTCGTGAGCAACGAGCAGCACGGGGCCGACGCCGTCGAGCCCGACCACAACTCCACAGACGACCAGACCATCATCGAGGGCGCCGACGCCGCTGCCGGCGCCACGACCGCCCCGTCCGGGATCATCGAGACGGCCGGCGCCCACGCCCCCGTCCTGGACGAGGCCACTCCCGACATCACCGACGAGGGCGCCCAGACCGACCTGAGCCGCAAGACCTTCGCCGACTTCGGCGTCGAGCCGGAGATCTGCGAGGCCCTGGACGCCAAGGGCATCACCCACCCCTTCCCCATCCAGGCCCTCACCCTGCCGGTGGCCCTGGAGGGCCAGGACATCATCGGTCAGGCCAAGACCGGCACCGGCAAGACCCTGGGCTTCGGCATCCCCCTGCTCATGGACACCCTGGGCCCCGGGGAGGAGGGCTGGGACGAGGATCCCGCCTCCGGCAGCCCCCAGGCCCTGGTCATCCTGCCCACCCGCGAGCTGGCCAAGCAGGTCGCCGAGGAGCTGTCCACGGCTGCCGCCAAGCGCACCGTGCGCATCGTCCAGGTCTACGGCGGGCGCGCCTACGAGCCCCAGATCGAGGACCTCGAGCGAGGAGCCGAGGTCGTCGTGGGCACGCCCGGCCGCCTCATCGACCTCATGGAGCGTGGCGTGCTGGACCTGGCTCACGTCACCACTGTCGTCCTGGACGAGGCCGACGAGATGCTGGATCTGGGCTTCCTGCCGGACGTGGAGAAGATCCTGGCCCGCACCCGCGCCGACCGGCACACGATGCTCTTCAGCGCCACCATGCCCGGGGCCGTGGTCGCCCTGGCGCGCCGCTACATGACCCGCCCCACCCACATCCGCGCCCAGGACCCGGGCGACGAGGGCATGACCGTCCAGACGGTCCAGCAGGTCGTCTACCGCACCCACTCGATGAACAAGGTGGAGGTCGTCTCCCGGATCCTCCAGGCCGAGGGGCGCGGGCGCACCATCATCTTCGCGCGCACCAGCGCACGGCGGCCCGGGTGGCCGACGACCTGCGCGCCCGCGGCTTTCGCCACCGGGGCCCCTGCACGGCGACCTCGGCCAGGGGCCCGCGAGCAGGCCCCTGCGCGCCTTCCCGCAACAACAAGGTGGACGTCCTGGTGGCCACCGACGTGGCCGCCTGCGGCATCGACGTCGACGACGTCACCCACGTCATCAACTACCAGTGCCCCGAGGACGAGAAGATCTACGTCCACCGCATCGGGCGCACCGGACGCGCCGGCAACTCCGGCACGGCAGTCACCTTCGTGGACTGGGACGACGTGCCGCGCTGGCGGATCATCGCCAAGGCCCTGGGCCTGCCCATCGAGGAGCCGGTGGAGACCTACCACACCAGCGAGCACCTGTTCTCCGACCTGTCGATCCCCGAGAAGGTCACCGGACGCCTGCCCCGCCACAAGCGCACCCTGGAGGGACTGGACGCCGAGGAGATCGAGGACCTGGGTGAGACCGGCAAGCGTGGGCGCAAGCAGCCCGGCCGGCAGGGCGGGCGCTCGGAGCGCGGCCGGGGCCGTGGCGGCAGGGGCGCCAAGGACTCCAAGCGCGGTGAGCGCTCCCGGCACTCCGCCGACGGCGAGGCCAAGCCCCGGCGCAAGCGCACCCGTAAGCGCACGCGCGGCGGCCGCCCGGTTGACGGGACCGACCGGCGAGTAGGGACTGACATAGGCGAGCGGCTGAGACTCACGTGGGTCTCAGCCGCTGTCCGACTTCGGGCGGAGCCGAGTCACAGGCGGGTCGCCAGGAAGGCGAAGACGCCGTCGGCCATGATCTGGACGGCGATGGCCGCCAGGAGCAGTCCCATGACCCGGGTGAGGATCCGGATGCCGGAGGTGCCCAGCACCCGGTTGAGCCCCAGGGAGAAGCGCAGCGAGGCCCAGATGGCGATGTGCGTGCCGATGATCGCGGCCGTCACGGAGACCCACCCGGCCACCCCGCCTCCGGTGGTGTCCACGGCGACCATCGCCGCGACGATGGCGCCGGGCCCGGCCAGCAGGGGCGTGCCCAGGGGCACGAGGGCGGCGTTGGCGGTGACGGCCTCGGGGTCGGGGCTCTCATCGACCTTGTCGGTCAGCAGCTCCAGGGCCACCAGGAGCAGCAGCAGTCCGCCGGCCACCTGGAGGGAGGGCACCGAGATGCCCCAGGAACTTCAGGATGTAGCGTCCGAAGACCGCGAAGAGCACGATGACGGCGAAGGAGACGACCGTGGCCTGGCGCGCGGAGGCGGCGCGCTCCGGGGGCGTCTGCCGCGAGGTCAGGGACAGGAAGATCGGGATGGCGCCCAGGGGGTCCTGGATGACCAGGAGCGTGGTGAAGGTCGTGGCGAAGACCGTGGTGTCGAAGACGGACTGCAGCATGGGGCGTTTCTATCACCGCCGCTCGGCGGGAGTCGGGTGCCGTGGCCGGTCGGCCCTCAGGGGCGGACGAGGTCGAGGGCGCCCTCGTCGAGGATCTGTTCCAGCAGCTCGGGCGGCATGAGGTTCTCCCCCAGGCGGTTGGGCTTACCGGTGCCGTGGTAGTCCGAGGCCCCCGACAGCCCCAGGCCCAGGCGCTGGGCCAGGAGGCGAACCTGCTCGCGCTGCTCGGGGTCCTGGTCGCGATGGTTCATCTCCAGGGCCGCCAGGCCGGCCTCGGCCATCTGGGCGAAGGTCTCATCGGGCACGAGGCGGCGCTGGCGGGAGGCGGCACGCGGGTGGGCCGCCACCGGGACCCCACCGGCGGCGCGCACCAGGCGGCAGGCCTCCACCGGGTCCAGCGCCCAGTGGTGGACGTAGTAGGGCGAGGAGGTGGCCAGCGGCCCGGCGAAGGCGGCGTTGCGATCGGGGAAGGAGCCGGCCGCCACGAGGGCGTCGGCGATATGGGGCCGACCGATCGTGTGGGAGTCGGCCGACTGGGTCAGGACGTCCTCCCAGGTGACCGGGTAGTCCTCGCTGAGGCGCTCGACCATCCGTTGGGCCCGGCTGTCGCGCGAGCGGCGGGCGCGGGCGAAGGCGGCCTCCAGCCCGGCGTCGTCGGCCCGGTGCAGGTAGGACAGCAGGTGGAGGGTGACCCCGTCCGCAGCGCAGGAGATCTCGGTGCCGCGCAGCAGGGCGACACCGGTGAACGGGACGGCCCGGGCCGCCTCCTGCCAGCCGGCCATCGTGTCGTGGTCGGTCAGGCCCGACGACGTCGAGGCCGGCCCCGGCCGCCTTCGCCATGAGCTCGGCGGGCGAGTCGGTGCCGTCGGAGCAGGCCGAGTGGGTGTGGGGGTCGATGCGCACCGAGACAGTGTAGGTAGGAGGGCAGGGAGGCATGGAAGACTGGACGGCATGAGCGAGCCGAGCCGTATGAGCAATACCGTGCCCACCACGCGGCGCACCGACGACGCCCCGATCCGCTTCGGGGTGATCGGCGCCGGTTTCATCGCCCGCTGGTTCGCCGAGGCCGTCGCCCGCGAGCCGGGTGCGCAGATCGTGGCCGTCACCTCCGCCCACCGCGAGCGCGCCGCCGCCTTCGCCACCGAGCACGGGATTGCGCATGCCTATGCCTCGCTCGAGGAGATGTTCGCCGCCCACGGCCCGGGCTCGCACGACCCGATCGACGTCATCCATGTGGGCTCCCCCAACTCCTTGCACGCGCAGCACGCGATCGCGGCCCTGGAGGCCGGTTTTCACGTGGTGGTGGAGAAGCCCTTCGCCCTGACACGCTCGCAGGCCGAGGCGATGGTGGAGGCGGCACGGGCGGCCGACCGCTTCCTCATGGAGGGGTGGCTGTCCGCCTTCGAGCCCGGGGTGGCTCGGCTGCGTGAGCATCTGCCGCGGCTGGGGCGGCTGCACCGGGTGGTGCTGTCCAAGGAGCAGTTCTCCTCGCGGATGGAGGTCTACCGCTCCGGTGGCCTGCCACCGGCCTTCGATCCGGCTCTGGGCGGTGGCTCCCTCATGGATCTGGGCATCTACCCGGTCAGCCTGGCCATTCACCTCTTCGGCGAGCCGGACCGGGTGACGGCCACGGGGACGCTGCTGGAGTGCGGTGTCGACGCACGGGGCACGGTGGTCCTGTCCTACGACTGCGGTGAGCACGCCGGGCTGGAGGTCGTCTGCCTGCACTCCAAGACCTCCCCGGGAATGGAGTCGAGCTTCGCCGGGGACCATGACGTGCTGAGCATTGACGACTGCCAGTGGCCCCGGCGCATGGAGCTGCGCGGCCCGGCGGCGACGACGGGCACAGGTGAGGACCTGTCGGTCGAGCGCGACGCTGAGGCGCCCGGTCACCAGCTCGCCTACGAGCTGGCCGAGGTGTGCCGCCTGGTGCGTGCCGGCGCGCGCCAGTCCGATCTGCACCCGCTGAGCCGCTGTGTGGCGGCGGTCGGGGTTCTGCAGGAGGCACGCCGCCAGGTGGGGGTGCGCTTCCCGGCCGATGAGCAGGGCTGAGCCGCCCCCGCGTTCCTGAGTCCCCCACCGAGCGCCGGTTGGCGCCCAACAGTGGAATGATGCCCCTATGGCATCGACTTCTCCCGCAGACAACCGTCCGTCCGACGAGACCCCCGACTCCTCGCAGGAAGCTCCCCAGTCCTTTGGCGGCGCGAGGCTCCAACCGGTCCCGCCAGCCCGAGAACCAGGCCTTCCGCGACTTCATCGGCTCGGGGTGGGGCCCACGTCCCGAGGGCCTGCCCTCCCGCAGCGAGGCGGCCCCCTGGGCGGCCGCCCGCCGTGAGGCCCTGGGCAGGCTCTTCCCCGGCGAGCGCCTGGTCCTGCCCGCGGGCGCGCTCAAGGTGCGCAACAACGACTGCGACTACCGGTTCAGGCCCCACAGCGCCTTCGCCCACCTGGCCGGAACCGGCACGGACTTCGAGCCGGATGCCGTGCTCGTCCTGGACCCCCTCACCGCGCCGGGACAGGACGCCGGTTCCCCGGACGGCTCCGATGGTGGCGATGACGTCGCCCCGACGCATGAGGCGGTCCTCTACTTCCGGCCCCGGGCCTCGCGATCCAGCCAGGAGTTCTACGGCGACCCCCGCTACGGCGAGCTGTGGGTGGGGGTGCGGCCCTCCCTGGAGGAGGTCGAGGCCTCCACCGGCATGCGCTGCGCCCACATCGACTCCCCTGCCCGACGCGCTGGCCAGGATGCCGGTCCCCGACGCGGTGCAGCTGCGCGTCGTCGCCGAGGCCGATGAGTCCGTCACCGCTCTGGTGACCACCACGCGGGAGAAGGTCGGGCTGCAGACCGGCCAGGGCGCCGCGGAGGTGGACGCCGGTCTGGCCGAGGCCGCCAGCGAGCTGCGCCTGGTCAAGGACCCCTGGGAGATCGACCAGCTGCGTGCCGCCGTCGCCGCCACCAAGGCCGGCTTCGACGACCTCATCCGCTCCATCCCCCGGGCCCGCGGCCACTGGCGCGGCGAGCGGGTCCTGGAGGGGCCTTCGGGGCCAAGGCCCGCGAGGAGGGCAACGGCCTGGGCTATGACACGATCGCCGCGGCCGGCAACCACGCCAACACCCTGCACTGGATCAACAATGACGGCGCCGTCGAGCCCGGCCAGCTGGTCCTGGTGGACGCCGGCGTCGAGGTCGACTCCCTCTACACCGCTGACGTCACTCGCACGATCCCGGTCGATGGTCGCTTCACCGAGGCTCAGCGCCGGATCTACCAGGCGGTTCTCGACGCCGCCGACGCCGCCTTCGCCCGTGCGGGCACGCCGGGCTGCCGCTTCAAGGACGTCCACGCCGCCGCCATGGAGGTGATCGCCGCCCGCCTCGAGGAGTGGGGGATGCTGCCCGAGGGCGTCAGCGCCGCCGACTCCCTGGCCCCCGAGGGCCAGTACCACCGGCGCTGGATGGTGCACGGCACCAGCCACCACCTGGGCCTGGATGTCCACGACTGCGCCCAGGCGCGCCGCGAGATGTACATGGAGGCCGAGCTCAAGCCGGGCATGTGCTTCACCATCGAGCCGGGACTGTACTTCCGCGAGGACGACCTGCTGGTGCCCGCCGAGATGCGCGGCACGGGCGTGCGCATCGAGGACGACGTCGTGGTGCGCGAGGACGGCAGCGTGGAGCGCCTCACTCAGGACGTGCCCCGCACCGTGGAGGAGGTCGAGGCCTGGGTGAGCGGACTCATCGCCGACTGACTGCCGACTGACTGACTGCTCGGTCACCTCCCTTGCTGCTCATCGTTATTCGTAGATAGCATCGCCGCATGACGATGAAACATGGGCTGCTGCCCGAGGACCGCCCCCAGGACCACGGTGCCGTGCGCGAGGCCTCCACCGTGGCCTCCCTGCTCGATGTCCTGGGGGACGCCACCCGCCTGGCGATCCTGCGCCACCTCCACGGCGGCGAGCACCGGGTGGTGGAGCTGACCGAGCACCTGGGCCTGGCCCAGTCGACCGTCTCCCAGCACCTGGCGATCCTGCGCAGCGCCGGTCTCATCTCCAGCCACTCCCACGGGACGGGCCAACGTCAGCCGGATCGAGAACCCCGAGGCCATCGAGCAGGTCCTGGCCGCTGCCGAGTCCCTGGCCGCCATCATCTCCGCGGACGGAGCGAGCCGGAGCAAGGAGCCGCAGTGAGCACCCCAGCCGGCCACGAGCCCGACGCCCATTCCCACCACCACTCCCACGGTCACTCGCACAACCACGGCGCCGGGGCCTCACGCGGTCGGCTCCTGGTCGCCCTGTGCCTGTCGGCCACGGTCCTGGTGGCCGAGATCGTCACCGCCCTTGTCACCGGATCGCTGGCGCTGCTGGCCGACGCCGGGCACATGCTCACCGACGTCGCCGGCCTGGCCATGGCCCTGACGGCCGCCCAGCTGTCCACGCGTCCGGCCACGGACCGCTCCACCTGGGGCATGCGTCGCGCCGAGGTCATCGGGGCCGCGCTCCAGGCGGGCATGCTCGCCGTCGTCGGGCTCTTCGTGGCCTTCAAGGCGGTTCACAACCTGCTGGTGGCCCCGCAGGTCGAGGCCTCGGGCATGCTCGTCATGGGTGTCATCGGCCTGGCCGCCAACGTCATCGCGCTACTCGTCCTCTCCGGCGGCCGGGGGCATGACGGACACGGCGAGAACCTCAACATGAGGGCCGCCCTGCTGGAGGTCCTCAATGACGCCCTGGGATCAGTGGGCGTCATCATCGCGGCCGCCGTCGTGGCCCGCACGGGCTGGACCCGGGCCGACGCCGTGGCCTCCCTGCTCATCGCCGTCCTCATCCTGCCCCGGGCGGTGACGCTGCTGCGCTCGGCCCTGGCCGTGCTCATGGACTTCACTCCCCGGGAGCTGGACCTGGCGCAGGTGCGCTCGCACATGCTCGGCATCGACCACGTCGAGGAGGTCCACGACCTGCATGCCTGGACCGTCGCCTCGGGCATGCCGGTGCTGACCGCGCACGTCGTCGTGCGCGACGAGTGCCTGCGCGACGGTCACACCGAGGAGATCCTCGACCGGCTCCAGAACTGCGTGGCCGAGCACTTCCCGGTCAGGATCCAGCATGCGACCCTCCAGCTCGAGCCCGTCTCGCACCTCGAGCACGAGGCCACCTACTGCTAGGCCGGGTCAGGAACGGCGGTAGCGTTTGCGGGTCGGCTCGGGAATGTGAGCCGGCTCCCCACCCTCCAGGTGCTCACGGGCGAAGGCCAGCGCGCTGGCGAGGCCCTCGAGACGCTGGGCGGCCGTCATGGACCGGGTGGTCACCTCGACGACGACCTGTCCCCCACCGGCCTCGAAGCCGGTGGCCACCAGGTGCTTGAGGACCCCGGCGCAGTCCTGGTTGCCCTGCCCGGGCAGCAGATGGTCGTCCAGGGGCCCGGGCACGCCGTCGGTCAGGTGCAGGTGACGCAGCGTGGGCCCCAGCGAACGGGCCATGGCCAGCGCGTCGGAGCCGGAGGTGGCGGCGTGGGAGATGTCCAGCGTCACCGACTTGTAGCCCTGCCCCACCGGGTCCCAGGTGGGCGAGTAGGCCTGGAAGTCGCGCGTGGAGTGGGCGTGGCGGGGGCGCCAGGTGAACATGTTCTCCACCGCCAGGTGGATGCCCGTGGTCGCCTCGCGCTGCGCGACCCCGGCGATGAAGGAGCGCGCGTAACGGGTCTGCCAGAAGAAGGGCGGGTGCAGCACCACCGTGGGCGCCTCGAGGTAGTGGGCCAGCTCGATGGAGCGGTCCACCTTGTCCCACGGATCGGCGCCGAAGACCCCACGGGTCACCAGCAGCGTGGGGGCATGGACCGCCAGCACCGGCTGGTCGTGCTTCTCCACCAGGGCCGCCAGCCGGGTGGCGTCCTGGGATGCCTTCTCGCTCCAGACCATGATCTCGACGCCGTCGTAGCCCAGCTCCTGGGCGATGGCGAAGGTGTCGGGAACACTGCCGGGAACCACGCAGGCGGTCGACAGCCCCACCGGAATGCTCATTGTCGCGCTCCCTCGTCCCTCAGTGCCTCTCAGCCCTTGTCACCGGAGCTGGTCTCATCGTCGGACTCCTGCGACGACGCCGGGGCCCCCGGCTCCTTGCGACCCTCCGATCGCGAGGGGCGCAGGAAGGGGTCGTAGTCCTCGGCAACGGCCGGGGCGCCGGAGGCGGAGCCGGCCGAGGCGGTGGGGGTCCGCTCAGGAGCGTCACTGCCGGGCTGCGGCAGGCGCACCCCGAAGCGGGGCTGCTCGTCGGGGCGCGAGCCGAAGGCGGTGGGCCCGGGGCCTCCTGTCGCACGACGCCGCTCCTGGGAGCGCCGCAGCGCGCCCGTCCCACGCGCGAGGTTGCCCGGGACATCGGCCAGAGCCTGGCTGGCCTCGTGAATCTCCCGGGCGGCGAGGATCGAGTAGCGCGAGGCCACGACCTGACTGATGGAGGTGAAGTCGCGCCGTCCCCGGGTCAGGGCGTAGCTGAAGAGCTGGAAGACGATCCCCCCACAGCACCCCCAGCAGGACGCAGGCCCAGAAGTTGAGCCTGGGACCGCTACTGCCGGCCACCGACATGATGATGCCGAAGAACACCCCGATCCACAGGCCGTTAAGAGCCCCCGACATCGCCGCCCTCCCCCAGCTCATGCGCCCGGTGATGCGCTCGACCTGACGCAGGTCTGTGCCGATGATCGCCAGATGCTGCACCGGAAAGCCCTGGTCCGACAGGGCATCCACCGCCCTCTGCGCCTCGGGGTAGGTCGCGAAGGAGGCCACCTCCTCCCCCTGGGGCATGACACCACCACTGGACGAGGTCAGGGAGGACAACGGGCTCGGATTGGCGTTCATGGGGGCTATCGTCGCACGCGCGGGCACGCGGTACGGACCCATCGGGAGGCAATCACGCCTCAGGCGCATAGGCTTGGCTTGTGGAGAACACCAGGACGCGCACGACCAGCAGGGTTTTTGTGGCCCGCCTCATCGGCACCTCCGTCTTCGACCCCTTGGGCGATGCGGTGGGCAAGGTTCATGACGTCGTCGTCCTGCTGCAGATGCGCGGAGAGCCCAGGGCCGTCGGCTTCGTCATCGAGGTCTCCAGCCGGCGCCGCGTCTTCCTGCCCCTGTCGAGGATCACCGCGATCGAGCCCGGAGCCGTCATCACCACGGGCCTGATGAACATCCGCCGCTTCACCCAGCGCCACGTGGAGACCCTGGTCGTCGGCGAGCTGCTGGACCGGGTGGTCACCATGCGCGACGGCTCGGGCAACGTCACGGTGCGCGACGTGGCCATCGAGCGCGACCGCGGCATGGACTGGAAGGTGACCCGCCTGTTCGTCCAGCGGGCCTCCTCGGGCCCCCTGGGCCTGCGCCGCGGGGAGACCTTCACGGTGCGCCCCGACGAGGTCAGCGGCCTGGCCGCCAGCGCCGACCAGCAGGGCGCCACCGCGCTGCTGGCCACCCTGGAGGACCTCAAGCCCGCCGACCTGGCCGACGTCATGCGCGACCTGCCCCAGGACAGCCAGATGCGCGTGGCCGCAGAGCTGACCGACGAGCGCCTGGCCGACGTCCTGGAGGAGCTCGGCAACGAGGACGCCGTCGCCCTCCTGTCCCGCCTGGAGGCCGGGCGCGCCGCCCACGTCCTGGACGCCATGCAGCCCGATGACGCCGCCGACCTGGTCGCCGATCTGCCCCAGCTCAAGGCCACCGAGCTGCTGGGCCTCATGGAGCCCGAGGAGGCCGAGGACGTGCGCCGCCTCATGGCCTACGACGAGTACACCGCCGGCGGCCTGATGACCACCGAGCCGATCATCCTGCCCCCCGAGTCGACGGTGGCGACCTTCCTGGCCCAGTCCCGCAAGGCCGAGGTCCCTCCCTGCCCCTGGCCGCCGTCGGCTTCGTGTGCCGTCCCGCCCCTGGAGTCCCCCACCGGCAAGTTCGTGGGCATGATCCACTTCCAGCGGGCCCTGCGCGAGCGCCCCCAGCGCATGGTCGGCTCCATCGTGGACACCGACGTCGACTCCGTGCGCCCCGAGGACTCCATCGGTACCGTCACCCGCCTGCTGGCCACCTACAACCTGACGGCCCTGCCGGTCCTCGACGACGCCGGGACGCCTGCTGGGCGCCGTCAGCGTCGACGACGTCCTGGACCACCTCATGCCCGACGACTGGCGCGTGGCCGACGAGGCCGTCACCGACGAGACGATCGAGAGGGGCGCCAATGCCTGACCAGCTCGACCAGCCCTTGCCCGACAGTCGCCTGCGGTGGCTGCGCAGGACGCATCCGGCCCACGCCTCGCGCTCGGACGGCTTCGGCCGCTTCGCCGAGGCCACCGCCCGCTTCATGGGCTCGCCCAAGTTCGTGCTCTACATGTCGATCTTCGTCGCTGTGTGGATCGTGGCGAACCTCATCCTGGCCAAGATGCAGCAGGCCTGGGACGCCCTACCCCTTCATCCTGCTCAACCTGGCCTTCTCCACCCAGGCCTCCTACTCGGCCCCCCTCATCATGCTGGCCCAGAACCGGCAGGACGACCGCGACCGCGTCACCGCCGAGCAGGACCGCCAGCGCGCCCAGCGCAACCTGGAGGACACCGAGTTCCTCACCCGGGAGATCGCCGCCCTGCGCCTGGCCATGAACGACGTCGCCACCCGCGACTTCGTGCGCAGCGAACTTCGCGACATGCTCAGCGAGATCCTCGCCGAGGAGCGCCTCACCCGTGAGGAGATCGCCGAGTTCCAGGACAGCGGCGATGACGAGCCCGACACCGCCCCTGAGCAGCGCACCGCTCAGTGAGGGAGCACCCGGCCCTCACGTGGGACTCGCCACCTGTCGTGGCGCTCGACGGCACCCCTAGGATGGGCCCATGACGCAACCGACTCATGACGCCGTCATGGAGGCGCTGGCCAGGGTCATCGACCCCGAGCTGCACCGCCCCATCACCGACCTGGGAATGGTCTCCTCCGTTGACATCGCCGAGGACGGCGTGGTCAGCGTCGAGGTGCTCCTGACCGTGGCCGGGTGCCCCTTGAAGGACACGATCACCGCCGACACCCGGCGCGAGGTCAGCACCGTCGAGGGTGTCACCGAGGTGCAGGTGAGCCTGGGCGTCGCGAACGATGAGCAGAAGGCCGAGCTGCGGCGCCGCCTGCGCGGAGGGGCCGCCGAACCGGTGGTTCCCTTCACCCAGCCGGGCAACCTCACCCGGGTCTACGCCGTCACCTCCGGCAAGGGCGGGGTCGGCAAGTCCTCGGTGACTGCGAACCTCGCCGCCGCCATGGCCGCCCAGGGCCTGAGCGTGGGCGTGGTGGATGCCGACATCTACGGCTTCTCCATCCCCCGCATGCTGGGGGTGGACCGGTGCCCACCCAGCTCGACGGCATGATCGTGCCGCCGGTGGCCCACGGGGTGAAAGGTCATCTCCATCGGCATGTTCGTGGAGGACAAGCAGCCGGTCGTCTGGCGCGGCCCCATGCTGCACCGCGCCGTCCAGCAGTTCCTCGTCCGACGTGTTCTGGGGCGACCTGGACGTCCTGCTGCTGGACCTGCCGCCCGGCACCGGCGACGTGACGATCTCCGTGGCCCAGCTGCTGCCGGGCGCCGAGATCCTCGTGGTCACCACCCCGCAGACGGCCGCCGCCGAGGTCGCCGAGCGCACCGGCCTCATCGCCACCCAGACGCACCAGAAGGTGGTGGGCGTCATCGAGAACATGTCCTACATGCCCCAGCCCGACGGCTCACGCCTGGAGATCTTCGGCTCCGGCGGGGGCGAGATCGTCAGCGCCTCCCTGAGCGAGACCCTCGGCTACGAGGTGCCGCTGCTGGCCCAGCTGCCGCTGGACATCCGCCTGCGCGAGGGCTCCGACACCGGTCTGCCGGCCACCGTGGCCCAGGACGGCAAGCCGGCCGCCGACGCCCCCGCAGCCCTGGAGCTGTCCGCCGTGGCCCAGCGCCTGACTCACCGCTCCCGCGGCCTGGCCGGCAAGAGCCTGGGGGTCACCCCGGCCTGATACCGGCCCCGCCGGCTCTCTTACCGAGTCCGGCATTGGTCACATCGCCCGACGGCTCTTTCGCCCGGCTCGATGGGGCGAAGCTCGTACGGGTCAGAAGTCGACGGCGATGCGCGCGGCCTCGGCGCGGGTGCGGGCGGCGGCGTTGGCGGCGCGCACGATGTCACGCGGGGACAGAGGACGCACGCGGGTACGGGAGTCATCACCCGCCGCGGTGGCGTCCCCTGCATCCTCGCCGGAGGCAGCGGCCTGCGGCTCGACCAGGCTTGTCGGGACCTCCACCGGCTCCGGCTCGGCCGGACGGTCGGACTGCTCCGGCTGCTCAGTGCCCTCCGTGTCCTCGGCCTCCCCGGACTGCTCGGGCTCTGTCTTCTCCGGCTCAGTCTCTTCAGCCCCGTCGGCCGACTCGACCAACTCGACCGACTCGACTGACCCAGCCTCAGTCTCGGCCTCGGCGTCATCCTCGACGTCGTCCGCCTGCTGGAGCACTCCCCGCGGCGGAGCGGCAGCTGCCTGCTCAGCGCTCTGCGGGCTCTCAGCGTTCTCGACACCCTCAGTGCTCTCGGAGTTCTCGGAGCCCTCGGTGCTCCCGCTGCTCTCAGCCTTCTCGGCATCCTTCTCGGCCAGCCGCTCGTCGCGCTTGGCCTCGATCTGCTTGCTCAGCGACGTGGCCCGATCCTTCTTGACCACGTCGTTGACAGCCTGTGCGGCGTCGTCGGACATCTCCTTGGCGGCTGAGCCGACGGAGCGGAAGGGGTGGGCGAGATCCTCGCGGATGGCGTCGATGTCCTCCCCCAGGGCGTCGCGCACGATCTTGCGCGGGTCGTACTGGCGCGGATCGAGGCTGGACAGGTCCAGGTCGGCCATCTCGGGGCCGACCTCCTCAGCGATCTGGCTGCGCGCGTTGTCCAGGAACACCCTGAGCTGACGCACCATCTGCGTGAGCTTGCGGGTGTACTCGGGCAAGCGCTGCGGCCCCACCACGATCACCGCCACCAGGATGATGACGAGGAACTCAGATCCGTTGATGCCGAACACGCCGCTCAGTATAGGGAGTCCCACCGGTCCGAATCCGCCTCGGTTCGCCTACCGGCGGACTCACCCGGGCGAGCGCCCTTCCGCCTATCGGGCCGAACACCTGGAACAATGTGGCTTGAGGGGTGCGCCTGGCACCCCGCAGCAGAAGAAAGGCTCACAGTGAGTGCGGACAAGACGCTGAGCTGGTCCTACACGGAGGACTTCACCGCGGAGGACGAGGCCACCGCCCAGGCCCGCATACGCGGGCTCGAGCTCGGCATCACCCCGGTGTCCTCGGGGACCGGAGCGGCGCTGCGGATGCTGGCCGCCTCAGTGGGAGCCAAGTCCGTGGCCGAAGTCGGCACCGGCACCGGCGTCTCGGGCCTGTGGCTGCTGGGCGGCATGGGCACTGACGGGGTCCTCACCACGATCGACGTCGAGCCCGAGCTCCAGCGCGAGGCGCGTCGCGCCTTCGACGGGGCCGGCTATCCCTCCTCGCGCACCCGCATCATCCAGGGGCGGGCCTCGGACGTCATGCCCCGGATGGCGGCCCGCTCCTACGACATGGTGGTGCTCGACGTCGCCCCGGAGGAGGCGATCCTCCTGGCCTCCAACGCCCTGCGGATGCTGCGCCCCGGCGGGGTCCTGGCCGTCACTCGGGCCCTGTGGAACGACCACGTGGCCGACCCGGCCCGCCGTGACGTCACCACCGTGGCAGCCCGCGAGCTCGGCAAGGCGCTGCGGGCCTCCCGGGCGCTGCTGACCACGCTGCTGCCCGTCGGAGACGGCCTGCTCGTCTCCGTGCGCCAGACCTGACCGTTCACCGCCCAACCGGCCGGAACGACGAAGAGGGCCGGACCCGCATTGGGTCCGGCCCTCTCTCGCGAGGCTGGATGACTCGGCCACCGGCCCCTCGACGCCGAGGTCCCAGTGGTACCCGGCTGCCCCCGGGCGCCAGGATCGGTCAGATCTTGGCGTTGGCCAGGGCCTCTCCAAGTGCCTTGACCTCATCGGCCGTGATCTCGAGGACGAGTCGACCACCACCCTCAAGCGGAACCCGCATGATGATGGCGCGGCCTTCCTTGACGACTTCGAGGGGGCCGTCTCCGGTCCGGGGCTTCATGGCAGCCATGTGCTCACCTTTCGTCAGTGCTGCGCGGGCACATCGCCGCGCGACCTGTCATATTCTACGACATTCAAGGTGCAACGTTCGAGGACGGGCCCGCCATGATGCGATTCACGCCCCCACCCGGCCGTCGCGCAGCCGGCGGGCCGCGCTGACCACGTAGTCCACGGCCGCCTCAGCGTCATCGACGACGTGCAGCAGGTCAGGGTCGCTGGCAGAGATCATGCCGCGCTCGATCATCGTGGTGCGCAGCCACTCCAGCAGCCCGCCCCAGTAGCCGCTGTCCACCAGGACGATGGGGAAGGAGGAGATCTTCTGAGTCTGAACCAGGGTGAGCGCCTCGAAGAGCTCATCGAGGGTCCCCATTCCGCCGGGCATGACGACGAACCCGTCGGAGTACTTGACGAACATGGTCTTGCGGGCGAAGAAGTAGCGGAAGTTGACCCCGAGGTCGACATACTCGTTCATGCCCTGCTCGTGGGGCAGCTCGATGACCCAGCCCCACTGAGGTGCCGCCGGCCTCGTGGCAGCCGCGGTTGGCGGCCTCCATCATGCCCGGGCCGCCTCCGGTGATGACGGCGTAGCCGGCGCGCGCCAGCCCCGCCCCCACCTCCATGGCCACGCGGTAGGTGGGATCCTCGGGCTTGGTGCGGGCCGAGCCGAAGACGCTGATGGCCGGCCCCAGCTCCGCCAGGGCTCCCGAAGCCCTCGACGAACTCCGCCTGGATGCGCATGACCCGCCACGGGTCGGCGTGGAGCCAGTCGGCGTCGGCGTCACTGCTCAGCAGTCGCGCGTCGGTGGTCTGGGTGGGGATCTGGGTGCCGCGCAGCACCACTGGTCCCTTGCGGTAGGACTCGCGTGTACTCATGCGGCCATGATCCCCTATTCCTGTCGAGGCGGCGATGTGTTCGAAGGCAGGAGAAGAGGACACACGAAGGACAAAAGTCCCAGAAATTCATCCCCGCCACCCACACCTTTCTCACCAGCATCTCATCTCTCAGAACTCTCAAAACAAACCCGAATTATACCGCCAATTTAATTCAAGACATCTTATCTTCAGGGGCTCTCCGTCGCCCTGGTGACTGAATTCTCCTTGTGTTTGGAAACACCAGTGAGGAGCGTCATTGTGAGCGTTTCCAGAAGTTATCGCGCGGTACCGTCACAGATATGACCCGAGGCCCTGAAGATGTGTACGACGACGTTGCCGTGGACGCGTGGATCCAGGACGATCCGGATCCCGTCACCCGCGCCGAGCTCACTGAGCTGCTGAGCGCCGCCCGTTCTCATGGCGAGCAGGCCCAGGCGGCTCGCAGGGCACTCAGCGACGCCTTCAGCGGCACCCTCGCCTTCGGCACGGCCGGCCTACGAGGCCGTCTGGGCGGCGGCCCCAACCGGATGAACCGGGTCGTCGTCATCCGCGCCGCGGCGGGGCTGTCCGCTTACCTCAAGGACCGTCTCGGTGAGGGCTTCAGCGTCGTCATCGGCTACGACGCCCGCCACAACTCCGAGCAGTTCGCCCTCGATACGGCCGCGGTCGTCACCGGTGCGGGCGGTCGGGCCATTCTCTTCGAGTCGCACTGCCCGACCCCCGTGCTCGCCTTCGCGCTGCGGCGCCTGGAGGCCGACGCCGGCGTCATGGTGACGGCCTCGCACAACCCTCCGCAGGACAACGGCTACAAGGTCTACCTGGGCGGGAGGGCCGTGACCGACTCAGGTCAGGGGGCCCAGATCGTTCCCCCCTATGACAGCCAGATCGCTGCGGCGATCGACGCCGTCGGCCCGGTCAGTTCCGTGCCCCGCCCGCAGTCGGGCTGGGAGACGGTCGACCCGGAGATCCGGGAGGAGTACATCGAGCGGGCCGCTCAGGCGGCTCGGATGACGGCCCCCGCCCCGGTGAAGATCGTGTTGACGGCGATGCACGGCGTGGGTGGGGCCACCTGCCGTGAGGTGCTCGCGCGAGCCGGGTTCACCGACGTCGTCGAGGTGGCTGAGCAGTTCGAGCCGGATCCGGACTTCCCAACGGTCGCCTTCCCCAACCCGGAGGAGCCCGGGGCGCTGGACCTGGCGCTGGACAAGGCCCGGCAGGTCGAGGCGGACCTGGTGATCGCCAACGATCCCGATGCGGATCGTTGCTCGGCCGCGATCCCGGACGAGGACGTTCCCGGCGGCTGGCGTCAGCTGACGGGCGATGAGGTCGGCGCACTCCTGGGTGAGCAGGCCGCCGAGCTGGCCGCTTTCGCCGGCAACGGGGTCCTGGCCTGCTCCGTGGTCTCCTCCCGCCTGCTGCGCCGGATCGCCCAGTCCCACGGCTTGGGCTTCCGCCGCACGCTGACGGGCTTCAAGTGGATCAGCCGTGAGCCGGGCCTGGTCTTCGGCTACGAGGAGGCCCTGGGCTACTGCGTCGATCCTGCCGCGGTGCGGGACAAGGACGGCATCTCCGCCTCCGTGCGGTTGGCGGTGCTGACCTCCGTGCTCAAGCAGCAGGGCCGGACCTTGCAGGATCTGCTCAACCGGCTCGCGCGGGAGCACGGGCTGCACGCCACGAGCCCGTTGAGCATGCGGGTCGAGGACCTCGACATCATCACCAGCACCATGGAACGTCTGCGTTCGGGCGGGGCGCCGGCCAAGCTCGCCGGTTCCCCGATCACCAAGACGGTGGATCTGCTCGACGGCATCTCGGACGGCAACGGCGGCACCCTTCCCCCCACGAACGGCCTGGTGTGGGTGACGGCCTCGGATGACCGGGTGGTCGTGCGACCCTCAGGGACCGAGCCCAAGCTCAAGTGCTACTGCGAGGTGATTCTGCCGACGAATGACACTCCGGTGGCCCAGGTTCGGGAGGCGGCCGCTGAGCGCCTGGAGGCCATCAAGGCCGACCTGCGCGGAATCCTGGGGATCGCCGCCTGAATCCGGCCTCACAGGCGCAGCCTCCACCGCGTCATCCGTTGATGAGAGCCTCAAGACTGCGCCGATAGGCGCTGGGGCTCAGTCCGCAGGCGGTTCTGAAGGCACCCGACAGGTGAGACTGGTCGGCGAAGCCGAGGTCTGCGGCGATCGTGGCCAGGTCGGCCTCAGGGCGCGCCGTGAGTGCCAGAACCACCTCCTGGAGCCTGATGCGGTGCCCCACCCATCTCGGCCCGCGTCCCAGGGTGGCGCGCAGGCAGCGCTGGATCGTGCGCTCACTGACGTGCAGAGCCGCAGGCAGGGAGTCGCCAGTGCGCCGGTGAAGCCGGGAACGCAGCTCATCGACCATCCTGTTGGCCAGAAGGCCGCTCTCAGAGGGCCGGTGGTCGGCCAGCCGCTCCCGGATCGCCTCATCGGCGGCCTGGGCGCGGGTTTGGGGCGTGGGGTAGGTTGCGACCCTGCGCATGAGTGCGTGCAGTTCAGCGTCGAGCTTCTCGGTCAGGGGAAGCGTGGTGTTGGCCAGGTGCTGGGGCGACAGCGCGCCGAGGACGGCGAGTCCCGCCGGTCGCAGCCGTATGGCGAAGACCCTTCCACGACCCTGAATCGTGCGGTGCCAGGCACGGGTCTGAACTCCGGTAATCACCAGAGGCGCGGGAACGTCGCCCTCCTCCACCGTCAGGGTCACGGCCGGGGCGTCGATGATCCGCTGGTCCACGCTCTGGTCGCCCAGGTTCCATGAGACGTACCAGTACTGGTCGACGACGTCGGCCACTGTGGGATCAGGTGCCAGCCAGTGCGCGCCGTAGCGGGTGAGGTTGTCCGGTGCCAGCACCCCTGTGCGCTCCTGCGGACGGATCGGGGACTGGCGTGGACCGCAATCCGGATCAGGTGACATGGCTCCTAGTGTGGCACGCACCCGTGCCTCGCCGGGGCCGGCGGCCTCCAGCTGTCGCCTTTCTTCTATGACGCCCCAGCCATCGCCCTTAGCGTTCTGGTCATGAGCAGCACCAACTACACTGAGACATTCATCCGAGTCGCCGAGGACTGCCCGGTGCAGGACGCACAGGAGCCTCCTGCCGCCCCGAAGGGCAAGCCCCCGACGATCGCCCTCCTCCAGTACCGGCTCCTCAGCGAGCGCCCCTATGAGCTGACCTCCGACGACCTGCTGTTCGAGGTGCACGCCATCCGTCAGAACATTGAGCCTCCGGAGCGGGCCGCCCAGCGGGAGGCCTTCTTCGCCAAGCCCCAGGCCTGCCTGCGCTCCTCACCGTTGGCCAAGCGCTACGGCTGGGGCTTTCACCACGATGGCCAGGGCCGGGTGGCGCTGGTCCCTCAGGGCTCGACACGCTACCAGGAGCTCTCAGATGACGCCTCACTCACCCAGCTGAAAGCCATGCGCTCGCGCCGCGCCTCCTGAGGTGTTCAATCGTTCCGGTTCTCATGGAGGCCGGGAGACCGCCAGTCGTTTTCATTCGGCACTGGGGACTCATCCCCTGCGTAGCAGCAGCATCCGGGCTCCGCTCATCGCGGCCCCGTGGAGCAGGGCCGAGACCAGGTAGACCACTCCACAGGCCACGGCGATGACTCCACCGGCGGACAGGCTCAGCTGCACCGCGATCAACAGCCCGGCCAGGGACGTCGCCGCACCGAGAATCGGGGCGCCGATCAGCAGGTGCCGCATGGTTCGCGTCCACGGCGCCAGCGCGGCCGCGGGCGCGGCGATGAGCGCGATGGGCAGAATCGTGCCGACGGCGGGAACGAGCATCACGATGGTCAGGGTGATCATGACCATGACGGTCCCCTCGGCCCAGGCGGGGTTCAGCCCGCTGGCGCGATACCCCAGCGAGTCGAAGCTGTAGAAGGTGAGGAACCGCCCGGCCACCAGGAGCACGAGGACCGTCAGCGCCAGGACGGCGCCGACGGCAATGACATCGACGCGATTGACGTTGAGCACGGATCCGGCCAGGAAGGAGTCCACCTTGATCGGCAGCGGGGCGAACCACTTATTGAGGAAGTAGCCCAGAGCGAATCCGAAGGTGAGGACGACGCCGGCGGCCGACTGCGAGGAGATCCCGGGAACCTGGGAGAGGCGCCGCATGAGCCAGATCATCGGCAGGCACATGAAGGCGGCTCCCACCAGCACCAGCGCCGACAGGAGGGTGAAGTCGGCGCGCTGACCGAGAACCGCCCTGCGAGAACCAGGCGGCGGTGACCACGCCGACGATCGCTCCGGGGAAGGTCGCGTGAGTGAGTGACTCGGTGAAGAAGATCCGGCGATGAACCAGCGCGAGCGCCCCCACGAGCCCGGCCAGGAGCCCCATGAGAAGGACCTCAATGATGGGCAGCAGGAGGATGTCGAAGCCGATTCTCATACCCGGCTCCTCTCAGTCGCCGGGGTCACGGTACTCGCCGAGCCCTCCGGTCCCCCGATGGGATTGGCACTGGCCTTCGCACCTACCGTCGTCGAGGTCGCCCCAGCTGTTGCGGACTGCGCCGAGCCGGCCCGCCGATCCGGCCCGCGCAGCCTTTCGCGCGCGGTTGAGACGCTGACGGCAACTAGGAGGATGCTGGTCATCACCAGGGCCACGGTGGCCTGCGGTGAGATCGGCTTGTCGGAGGTCCCGGGTAGGGCCATGAGCAGCATGCCCAGGTATCCCCCGCCCACACCCACGGCGATGGCGACCAGGACCATGGTGCGAACCCGGGAGGCGAGGACGCGCGCCGTCGCACCGGGGATGACGAGGTAGCCGATGACCAGGAGGATCCCCACCGCCGTCGAGGCGGAAACGACCGCGGCAGCGATGGCGGTGTTGAGGATCAGGTCGAGTGCGAGCAGCCTCAGCCCGGAGGCGCGGGCGCCGGTGCGGTCGAAGGCGTAGGCCACCTGCTCCTTCCAGGTCGCCGCAATGAGCAGCAGTGCGACGGCGCACACGATGAGCGCCTGGGCGAGGCGCGCATCAGTGACCTCCAGGAGGCGGCCGAACATGAGTGCCTCGAGCTGGCCGGACATGTCGCCCTTGGCCAGGGACAGGATGAGCCCGACGGAGAAGAAGCTGGTGAGGACGACGGCGGTGCCGGCCTCGGAGGCCTCCCCCCGATGCGAACGGTGCGAGACGATGGTCAGCACCACGGCCGCGGCGACGGCGACAACGGAGGCCGCCGGGATGATCGCGTCGATCCCCCAGTAGACGGCGCCGGCGACGATCCCGGGGAAGACGGCGTGGACCATGGCCTCGGCGCTGAACTCGGCGCTGCGCAGGTTGACGATGACACCGATGACGCCGGCGACGACGCCCAGAAGCACCACCATCACCAGGGGGCGGAAGAGGAAGGGGACGTCGCCAGCTCGGTGAGCCCGGGGATGTTGAGGGCCGCCAGGCGCAGCTGCTCGAGGGCCTGGCTGAAGAGCGTCATCGCCTCACTCATGACGGCTCCTGCGTGCCCGCGCCGGAACGGAGTCCCAGCAGCCGGGTGGTGCCGTGGCCGCCGTAGGCCTCGTCGATGTAGCGGGCCACGAGCACGTCGTCGCGCGGTCCGAAGGCGATCTGCCGTCCGGCCAGGAGGGCCGCCTGCTCGCAGGTCTCCTGGGCCAGAACGAGGTCGTGGGTGGAGATGACCAGGGAGATGCCCTGGTCCTTGAGGTCAGTGATGATGGACAGCAGGGCGTCCCGGTTGGGCTGGTCCAGGCCGTTGAAGGGCTCATCGAGGAGGATGAGGCGGGGCTGGCGGCCACGCAGCGCGCCACGAGGACGCGCTGCTGCTGGCCGCCGGACAGGGTGCCGAAGCGCCTGTCGGCGCGGTCGGCCAGACCCACGCTCTCGAGGGCCTCCAGCGCCCGACGACGGGCCTCGGTACCGGGGCGCCGCAGGATGCCGAGCTGGGAGTACATGCCCATCTGGACCACCTCCCGCACGGTGACGGGGAAGGTGGGGTCGAGGTCGCTGAGCTGAGGAACGTATCCGACGGACCCCCGTGGCGCTCTGCCCGGTGCCGCCCCTGTTGACACGCACCCGGCCCCTGCTGACGGTCACCATGCCGAGCAGTGCCCGCATGAGTGTCGTCTTGCCCGAGCCGTTGGGACCCACGAGGGCGAGGGCCTGCCCGGCCGGGACCCGACCGGTGACGCCGGTGAGCACGGTGGAGGAGCCGTAGGAGAAGGAGGCGTCCTCCAGGGTGACGACCGTTTCGGCAGCAGCGGTCAGGGTGGTCGGGGAGGTCATCGCGGGAGTGCGATCACGGGGGTCTGTCATACGGTTCCTCACTTGACGTCGGAGGCCTTGGGGGTCCACTGGGCGAGGTCGGCGGGGATCTCGGTGACCGTGCCGCCCCAGGCCTTGGTGAGGTTGGAGACGTTGTGGAGGATGGAGCCGATGTAGGTCTCGCCGTCGGATCCGGGGGTCCCCAGGGAGTCGCCGTAGAGGGCCTCATCACCGATGACCGCCTTGACTCCGGCGACCTCGGCGACCTTCTGGATGGACTTGGGGTTGTTGGAGTTCTCAGCGAAGATGGCCACGGCCCCGGAGGACTTGACCTTGTCCGCGGTCTGCTGGATCTTGTCGGCGGTGGCGTCCTGCTGGGCGTTGAAGTCGGACAGGGCGGCACCCTCGAACTTCACGCCGAACTCCTTGCTGAAGTAGCCGAAGGCGTCGTGGCTGGTGAACAGGACCCGCTTGTCCTGGGGTACCGAGTTGAGGGAGCCTGCGGCCCATTCGTCGAGCTTCTTGAGCTTGGCGACGTAGGCGTCCACGTGGCTGCGGAAGACGCCGGCCTGGTCGGGGGCGGCCTTCTCCAGGGCGGCGCCGATGTTGGTGACCTGGACGATGGCGTTCTTCGGTGAGGTCCACACGTGCGGGTCGAAGCGGAACTCGGGCTCGCTCTCGCCCTCCTCCGGCGGGAAGGGCCACTTGGCGACCTCGACCTTGGCGCTGCCCCGGTCGACCTTGTAGGGCTTGGCCTCCTCCTTCTTCTTCTGGGCGGCCAGGTCATCGACGTCGGCGGCCCCAGCGACCCCGGAGGTCACCACCATGGTGCCCTTGAAGCCGGAGGAGTCGACGGCGGAGTCCAGGAAGTGCTCGAGGTCGACGCCGGAGACGAAGAAGAGATCCGCCTCGGACAAGGCCTTGGACTGGGCCGTGGTCATGTCGTGCTCATGCGCTGAGGCGTTGGGGGCCAGCAGGCAGGTGAGCGTGAGGTGGGACTTGGCCTTGGCTGCGTCGGCTCCGAAGTGCTGGGTCTTGCCGTCCGCGCCGGTGCGGTCGAAGGAGAGATCACTGGAGGCGTCGCCGCTGGCGAGCTGGGTGATGTAGTCGCAGATCTGCGTCGTGGAGGCGACCGCCTTGACCGTTCCCGCGGCGTCGGCCGAGGTCGAGCTGTGACCACAGGCAGCCAGGGCGGGAGCGGACAGGGCGAGGCAGGCAAGCGCCGCGGCGCTGCGGCGACTCATACTGGGGATGGTTCTCATAGAGCCGAGTATAGTTTCGGAGACCCGAAACTTGGCAAGTTGAGGCGATCCTTCCTGCTGCATACCGAAGGGGACGACGACGGGCCCGGCTGCTATGCCGGGCCCGTCCGTGAGGTGCGGTGACGTGCGACGACACACGGTTCCCTTTCAGTCCGCCAGCCCCTCCAGGACGGCGGCGCTGGCGGACAGGCCCAGGCGGTTGGCTCCGGCCTCGACCATGGCCAGGGCGTCGGCGGCGGTACGGATGCCGCCGGAGGCCTTGACGCCGAGGCGCTCTCCCACCGTGGCGCGCATGAGGGCGACGGCGTGGGTGGAGGCGCCGCCGGCGGGGTGGAAGCCGGTGGAGGTCTTGACGAAGTCGGCCCCGGCGGCCTCGGCAGCGCGGCAGGTGGAGACGATCTCCTCATCAGTGAGGGCGGCGGACTCGATGATGACCTTGAGGACGGCGCCCCGGCAGGCCTCGCGCACGCCGCGGATGTCGGCCTCGACGGCGTCGACGTCACCTTCCTTGACGAGGCGGAGGTTGACGACCATGTCGATCTCCTCGGCGCCCTTGGCCAGGGCGTCGGCGGCCTCGGCGGCTTTGACGGCGGTGGCGTGGGCGCCGGAGGGGAAGCCGCAGACGGTGGCCACGTGCAGGTCGTCGGGCACGTCCACCGGCAGGAGGCTCGGGGAGACGCACACGCTGTAGGTGTTCAGGTCCGCAGCCTCGGCGATGAGCGCATCGACCTGGGCGGTGGTGGCCTCGGGCTTGAGGAGAGTGTGGTCGATGAGGCGGGCGATCCGGGCGCGTGTGGCCATGGGGGTCCTTCCTGGTGGGCAGTCACGACATCATGTCCCGACCCGTTTCATCCGGGCAACGTCGACTCTGCCCGGCGCAGGACGCGAAGCGCCCACGCCTGCAGGACGAGCGGAATGAGGAGAACCACCGGGAGCCATAATCCGCGCAGGCCATACAGGCCAATGGCGAAGGGAACCGACAGGATCGCCACCGCCCCGAGGACTCCGACGGTGAAGATCATGATCGCCAGGCTCGCTGAATATCCCGGAGACTCTCATCATGGCTGACAGTCGTCATCAGGCACCATCCTTACCGGAACGTAGATTCGCGTATCTGATTCCCAACCTCTCGGGCCATAAGAATACTCGCCATGGTCAGTTCTCGGGCGCGATGACGGCGAGGACGCGGGGCCAGTTGCCGAGCTCGCGAGGGCCGGGGCGGTGCGGATCGCGCGAGGCGGTCAGGTCGAGGGGGCGCACGGCGCCGCTGGAGGGCTCGTAGATGTGTGCGCTCCCCTCACCGGGGTCGTCCTGCCCGATGGTCTGCCAGGGCAGGGCCAGGACGTAGTGGCGGGGCAAGGCCGGGGTGCGTGCCAGGGACGTGCGCAGCCTCGTCCTCGCCGTGGGCTCACCCTCGGCGTCGGCGTCGAGGACGAGCGGGCCGCCGGTGACCAGAATGACCGGGAGTCCGCCTGCCAGCACCTCACGGATCGAGGCGACCTCACCGCCCCAGGCGGGGCCGTGGTCGCTCACCCACCTCACCGTGTAACGACGGCGCCCGCCACCCGGCGTGCAGGTGCGCACGATCTCGGTCATCTGCCGGGCCACGGACCAGGGCGTGGAGCCCAGCGCCTTCGGCCAGGGCAGGACCCCCCAGGCCGTGGACATTCATGGCCCGCTGGAGACGCACCTGCTGGCGCGACAGGACGGACATCAGCTGCTTGCCCTCCCGGCCGGGTGGCGAGGCCGTCACCTCCTGGGCGAGGTCGTCCGTCACAGCTGCGCGCTCGCCAGGCGCCAGGAGCAGGCGGGCGGCCAGGAGGCAGGTGGGCCCGCAGGTGGTGGCGTCGGTCTGGGTCAGGGTGATGGCCTGGCCCGCCTGGGTGAGGCGGCCCACTCGCAGCCGGGAGTTGACGGCTCGGGCGACGATGGCGGGCTCCATCTGCCGGGGCGTGGTCATCCGATGCGCTCCAGGATGACGCCGCGCTGACGGCGGGCCACGGCGTCGGCCGCTTCCGGCGATCCGGCCTCGGAGATGACGATGCCGCCGGCGAGCGCCTCCCGGGCGCGGGTGAAGCGCTCGGGGGTGGCGGTGTGCAGGGTGAGCAGCGGTTGGCCGGCGCGCACCTCGTCGCCCGGCTTGGCGTGCATGGTGACGCCGGCGACGGCCTGGACCGGGTCCTCCTGCAGGGCCCGCCCGGCCCCGAGGCGCCAGGCGGCCACCCCGACCGCGAGGGCGTCCAAGGTGGTGAGGACCCCGTCGGCCGGGGCGGTGACGGTCTCGGTCTCCGGGGCGAGGGGCAGGGGTGCGTCCGGGTCGCCTCCCTGGCGGGAGATCATGTCGCGCCAGATGTCCATGGCGCGCCCGTCGGCCAGGGCGGCTCGGGCCTGGTCCTCCTCGACGGGTCTGCCGGCGGCGGCGCACATCTCCAGGGCCAGGGCCACGGTGAGGTCGACGACGTCGGCCGGTCCCCCGCCGGCGAGCACCTCGAGGGACTCGGCGACCTCGAGGGCGTTGCCTGCGGTGAGCCCGAGCGGGGTGGACATGTCGGTGAGCAGGGCGCGGGTGGTCACGCCGGCGTCGGTGCCCAGGGCCACCATGGTGGAGGCGAGTTCGCGGGCCTGGCCGATCTCTTTCATGAAGGCGCCGGAGCCGACCTTGACGTCCAGGACGAGGGCGCCGGTGCCCTCGGCGATCTTCTTGGACATGATCGAGGAGGCGATGAGGGGGACGCAGGAGACGGTGGCGGTGGTGTCGCGCAGGGCGTAGAGGCGCTTGTCGGCGGGGGCCAGTCCCGCCCCGGCGGCGCAGATGACGGCGCCGGGGCCGTCGGCGCCGAGCATCGCCACGATCTCCTCGCCCGTGAGGTCGGCCCGCCAGCCGGGGATGGACTCCAGCTTGTCCAGGGTGCCCGCCGGTGTGCCCGAGCCCGCGTCCGGACAGCTGGGGGACGCTCACGCCGAAGACGGCCACGAGCGGCGCCAGCGGCAGGGTGATCTTGTCCCCCACTCCCCCGGTGGAGTGCTTGTCCGCCGTGGGGCGGGTCAGGCCGGAGAAGTCCATGCGCTCCCCGGAGGCGATCATGGCCTCGGTCCAGCGCGCGATCTCGGCCCGGCTCATGCCGCGCAGGTAGATGGCCATGGCCAGGGCACTCATCTGCTCCTCGGCGACGGCGCCGCGGGTGTAGGCCTCCACGACCCAGTCGATCTGGGCGTCGGTCAGGGTGGCGCCGTCGCGCTTGGCGGCGATGACGTCGACGGCGTCGAAGGGCTCGACGGCGGGCGTGGCGGGGACGGTCACGGGCTCTCCTCCATCTGTGGCTGCTGGTCAGCCGGCCCTCAGCTCTGCGGGCCGACGACGCGTTCGACGTCGTCGGCGGTGAAGCGGTCGGGCAGGACCTCGTCGATGCTCATCATCCCCGAGGGCATGGCCAGCACCATACCGTCGGCGGCGTGCTCGCTCAGGAGCTGGCGGCAGCGCCCGCACGGTGCCAGGGCCCGGCCGTGGGCGTCCACGCAGGCGAAGGCGACCAGGCGGCCCTCCTCCGGTGCGGGTGAGCTCGGAGACGAGGCCGCACTCGGCGCACAGGGTGACGCCGTAGCCGGCGTTCTCCACGTTGCATCCCGAGACGAGTCGGCCGTCGTCGACCAGGGCGGCGGCACCGACCTTGAAGCGGGAGTAGGGGGCGTAGGCGTGGGTCATGGCCTCCACGGCGAGCTCGTGCAGGGCCCGCCAGTGGGCGTCGGTCAGGTCGGTGGGCGCGATGCTGCTCACGGGTAGGGCACCCCCTCGGCGGCCGGCGCACGCACCTTGCCCACGAATCCGGCCACCGCCAGGATCGTGACGATGTAGGGGATCATGGAGATGATGTCCGGTGAGACCGAGCTGCCGATGACCGGCAGGGTCTGGGCCACGGAGGTGGCGAAGCCGAAGAGCAGGGCCGCCCCCAGGGATCCCAGGGGCCGCCAGGCGCCCAGGATCATGGCGGCCAGGGCGATGTAGCCGTTGCCGGCGGTCATGTCGTTCTCGAAGGACAGGCCCGAGCCGACGGTGAAGAAGGCCCCTCCCAGTCCCGCGAGCGCCCCGGCCAGGGCCAGGTTGGCCACGCGGGTGCGCATGACGTTGATGCCGACGGTGTCGGCGGCCTTGGGGTGCTCACCGCAGGCCCGCAGCCTCAGCCCCCACCGGGAGCGGAACAGCATGACGGACAGGACCGCCACGGCCGCGTACATGAGGTAGACGAGGATCGTCTGGCGGAAGAGGACCGGCCCGATGATCGGGATCCGGGACAGCAGCGGCACCGCCAGGGTGGGCAGGCGCAGGGCCCGGTTGAGGCTGGGGCTGGAGGACAGGAAGGTGGAGAACAGGAAGCCGGTGAGCCCGGAGACCAGGACGTTGAGGACGACGCCGACGACGATCTGGTTGACCCGGTAGCGCAGGCCGAACAGGGCCAGCAGGAGGGCCACGAGGACTCCGGCCACGGGGGCGGCCAGGATCCCCACCCAGGGGTTGGAGCAGGCCGAGGCGACGACGGCCCCCAGGAAGGCCCCGCCCAGGAGCTGGCCCTCGATGGCGATGTTGATGGTGCCCGAGCGCTCCCCGATGATCCCGGCCAGTGAGCCGTAGACGAGGGGACGCTCAGTCCCAGCGCGGAGGACAGGATGGTCACCAGGGGGATGACGCCGCGGCTTCCGGCCCCGGCCCAGGCCAGGAAGGCCAGGACGAATCCGACGCCGATGAGGACGGCGGCCCAGGTGGGGATCCTGCTGCGGCGCCGGGAGCGGTCGAAGGCGACGGCGGTGGCCGCCGCGACGATCCCGGCGGTGGTGAGGATGACCAGGCGCGCGTTGAGCTCGGGGGCCCCGAGCCGGAAGAGGTCGGAGGAGGCGGTCAGGTCGAAGGTCGTCGAGCCGCGGGCCCCCAGAGCCATGAGCCCCTGCAGGAGGAGCACGACGACGCCGGTGATCGGGATCTTCAGATCCATGGGCGCCGCCGTCGCGGGCGCGGAGGCATCCGGTGCGGTCGCGGCGTGAGAGTCGGCGGAAGCGGTTGATGCGCTCATGGCTCAGGCCTCCTTCGCGGCGGGAGCGGCCGGGGCTGCGGCCGGCACTGAGGCGGGGGACGGGGCGGTGCCGCCGAGGGTGTCGCGGCGCTCCGGGAGCCGGAAGATGGCCCGGATCAGGGGCGGCGCGGCGATGAACAGCACGATCGTGGACTGCAGGACCAGGACGATCTTGATGTGGGTGCCCGGGGCGGCCTGCATGGCGGTGCCCCCGGCGCGCAGCGCCCCGAAGAGCAGGCCGGCCAGCACGGTCCCCAGGGGGCGGGAGCGGCCCAGGAGCGCCACCGTGATGGCGTCGAAGCCGATGGTGCCCACGACGGACTCGTCCATGCTCTTCTGAGTGCCCAGGACCGGCGCGGTGGCGGCCAGCCCGCACAGGGCGCCGGAGATCATCATGACCAGGCTCGTCACCCAGGGAACGCTCATGCCTGCGGTGCGGGCGGCGTCGGCGTTGAGGCCGGTGGCCCGCAGCTGGAAGCCGAGGCGGGAGCGCTCCATGAGCCACCACACGGCCACGGCGACCAGCAGGGCCAGGAGGAAACCGGCGTGGAGGCGGAAGGAGTCACCGGCCAGCGAGGGGTACTGGGCGGTATCCGCCACGGTCAGGGACTTGCGGTTGCCGGTCTCCCCCTCACCGTTGAAGGCCTTGAGGCTGAGCACCTGGGACAGCAGGTGGGCGGCAATGGAGTTGAGCATGATCGTCACGATCACCTCGTTGGCGCCAGTGCGGGCCTTGAGGACGCCGGCGATGCCGCCCCACACCAGCCCTCCCAGGGCCGCCCCGACGACGGCCACGAGCAGGTGGGCCACCGGGGGCAGGTTCCAGGCGATGCCCACGTAGCAGGCGGTGATCGCCCCGAGGATCATCTGCCCCTGGCCGCCGATGTTGAACAGGCCGGCACGGAAGGCCACCGCCATGCCGAGCCCGGCGATGATGAGCGGGGTGGCGTTGGTCAGGGTGTCGGTGATGGGGCGGATCATGCGCACGCCCGTCGTGGCGCGCCAGTCGAAGAGGGCACCGCGCAGCAGGGAGCTGTAGGCCTCGCTCAGGGTGGAGGCGGTGGCGTGGAGGAAGTCGCCGGGGCGGTTGAGCAGGTAGGTGGCGGTGTAGCGCACCTCGGAGTCGGCCGCGAGGATGAGGATCGAGCTGAGGATCAGGGCGGTCAGGACCGCGAGCAACCCGACGACGGCCGGTGAGGAGGCGATCTGCCGCAGCAGGGCGCCCTGGCCGCTCGGGCCGTGCTTGGTCTGCTCCTCGGGGTGGTCCTCGGGCGGGGGCGTCGGGCTCGCTTCGGTGCTGGAGCCGGTGGTGGGGGTGCTCATCGTGTCTGCTCCTGAGGGTCGAGGGCCTGCTCGGCGGGGGTGCCGGCCATCATGAGGCCCAGGGCGTCGCGGGCGGTGTCGGCCGGGACGGTGCCGACGATCCGTCCGCGGTACATGACGGCGATGCGGTCGGCCAGGGCGTAGATCTCGTCGAGCTCGGAGGAGATGATGAGGACGGCGGTGCCGGTGTCCCGCTCGGCGACGATGCGCTGGTGGACGAACTCGATGGAGCCCACGTCCAGGCCTCGGGTGGGCTGGGAGGCGACGAGGACCTTGAGGGGCCGGGAGAGCTCGCGGGCGAGGATGGCCTTCTGCTGGTTGCCTCCCGAGAGGGTGGAGATGGCATCGTCGACGTCGGTGACGCGCACGTCGAACTCCTCGCGCATCCGGTGGGCGGCGTGGCGCACACGCGTCGGGGACAGTGACGGGCCTCGCCCCAGGGAGGGGTCGTCGTAGCGGTCCAGGACCATGTTCTCGGCGACGGAGAGCTCTGCGACCATGCCGTCGGTGGTGCGGTCCTCGGGCACGAAGCCCAGTCCGGCTCGCAGGCGGCGGCGCACCGTGTGGCGGGTGACGTCCTGACCGTCGAAGGCGATGGAGCCGGTGGTGGGCGGACGCAGCCCGAGGATGACCTCGCTCAGCTCGGTCTGGCCGTTGCCCTGGACGCCGGCGATGGCGAGGATCTCGCCGGCGCGCACGTGCAGGTCGATGTCCTCAAGCAGGGTGGTGCCGTCCTCGATGAGGCTGATGCCCTCCAGGGTGAGCCCGTCGTCCCCGGGGGCCGCCGGGGGCTTGTCGACGGTCAAGGAGACGTCATGGCCGACCATGAGGCCGGCGAGCTCGGCGGCCGAGGCGGTGGGCTCGGCGGTGCCGACGACGCGGCCGCGGCGGATGACGGTGATGGTGTCGGCGACCTCGCGGATCTCGCGCAGCTTGTGGGTGATGAAGACGATGGAGGTGCCCGAGGCCTTGAGCTCGCGCATGATGGTGATGAGCTCGTCGGTCTCCTGCGGGGTGAGCACGGCGGTGGGCTCGTCGAGGATGAGGACCTTGGCGTCTCTGGCCAGGGCCTTGATGATCTCCACGCGCTGCTGGACGCCCACGGGCAGATCCTCGATGAGGGCGTGGGGGGTCGACGTCGAAGCCGAAGCGGCGGGAGATCTCGGTGACCTTGGCGGCGGCGGCGCCGGTGTTGATGAGCCCCAGCGACCCGACCGGCTCGTAGCCCAGGGCGACGGACTCGGCCACGGTGAAGACGGGCACGAGCATGAAGTGCTGGTGGACCATGCCGATGCCGGCGGCCACGGCGTCGCCCGGCCCGGAGAAGGTGACGGGCTCGTCGTCGATGAGGATCTCTCCGGCGTCGGGCTGGTGGAGGCCGTAGAGGACGTTCATGAGCGTGGACTTGCCCGCGCCGTTCTCGCCCAGGAGGGCGTGGATCTGGCCGGGTTCGACGGTTAAGTCGATATGGTCGTTGGCCACGAGCGGCCCGAAGGCCTTCGTGATCCCGCGCAGCTCAAGCTTCACAACAGGCTCGCTTCCGGGTGGCGGTGGAGGCTCGGGGCGCCGGCCCCGGCCGGGCGGTCAGGAGGGGTCGTAGGGGGTGGAGACGTCGAGGGACCCGTCGATGATCTGGCCTCGCAGCTCCTCGAGCCTGGCCTTGACCGGCGCCGGCACCCGAGAGTCGAAGTCGTGGAAGGGTGCGGCGGCCACCCCGTTGTTCTTGAGGGTTCCGATGTAGGGCTCGGAGGAGAATCTCCCCCTCGGAGGCGTTCTTGACGGTGTCGAAGACCGAGTTGCCGATCTCCTTGACCACGGAGGTCATGATGATGCTGCCGTCACCGGAGGAGGTGTAGCCGTCGGAGTCGACCCAGATGACGGCGTTGGTGCCCCCGGCGTCGTTCTTCTGGCGCACGGAGGACAGCGTGCCCTGGCCGACGGGGCCGGCCACCGGCATGATGATGTCCGCGCCCTGGGAAATGAACTGCTCGGTGATGGCCTGGCCCTTGGCGGCGTCGGTGAAGTTGCCGACGAAGGATCCGCCCTTGCCGGTGGTGGTGTCCCAGCCCTTGACCTGGACCTGGGCGCCGGTGTCCTGGTTGTAGCGGGCCACGCCCTTGGCGAAGCCGTCCATGAAGATCTGGACGGTGGGCAGGGGCTTGCCGCCGTAGGTGCCCACGACCCCGGTGCGGGAGGTACCGGCGGCGGCATACCCGGCCAGGTAGGCGGCCTCGGCCGTCTTGAACAGCAGCGGCTTGGTGTTGGGCAGGGTGGCGGGCTTGCCGTCGGCGCCGATGAAGGAGGCGTCGATGAGGGCGAACTGGATGTCGGGGTTGGCCTTGGCCGACTCGGTCAGGTCGGCGGCGATGTTGAAGCCGACGCCGATGACGAGCTTGCAGTTCTGCTGAATGAGCGCGTAGATGTTGGTGGCGTAGTCGGCCGAGTTCTCCGACTGCACGGCGATGGTCTTGACTCCCAGCTCCTTGCCGGCCCGGTCCAGGCCCTTCTTGCCGGACTCGTTGAAGGAGTGGTCATCGAATCCGCCCTCGTCGGAGAGCATGCAGGCGGTGAAGTTCTTGGCACCCTCGAGGTTGCGGGCGGGCCGCTGGGCCGGTGGCGTCCCGCAGGCGGCCAGGACCAGGGCCACAGCCGCGCCGAGCGTCATCGCGGAGCAGGCCTTCTTCATGGAAACCTCCGTGGTTCTCGCGTGCGACAGGGGACACATTCGAGTGTCAAGGATAGGCGACAACCCCTCATTCTCACACCACCTGTTCCACCGGATTGACCTCGTAATCGTGGTGGTTTCAATGAGGGTCCCGGCGCCGGAGGACTGTCTTGTTCCGGCGCCGGTCCCTTCAAGACCTCAGCGGTTCCAGCGGTCCCAGCGAGTTCGACGGCTGCTGCGCCCGCGGTGCAGTGGTTCGGCTAGAGCAGGTCCTCTCGGCCGGCCGCCTTGAGGGCGTCGACGACGCTCTTGACGTCCTGGGCGTGCTCGGGGGTGGTGACCAGGAGGGCGTCGGGAGTATCGACGACGACGACGCCCGGCACTCCCAGGAGTACCACTGTACGTCGGGAGGTGGCGGCGATGAGGGCGCCGTCGGAGTCGAGGGCCCGGATCTCTGCGCGGGGGGTCGCGGGGGCTGCGTCGCCGGCGGTGCCCGTCCCGGTAGAGCCGTCGGAGCCGTCGACGTCGTCGAGCACTCCGGCACCGGTGGCCGGCCCCTGGGTGCGCGGCGGGACGAGGTCGGTCAGGGCGTCGAATCCGCCGACGTCGTTCCAGCCCATGGAGACCGGCACGGTGGCCACTCCCCCGGCGGCGGCCACCGGCTCGGCGATGGCGTGGTCAATGGCGATCTTCTCCAGGGCGGGCCAGCGCTCGGCCAGGACCTCCTCGCGCTCGGGGGCGTCCCAGACGGCGGCGATGGCCTCGATGCCCTGGGCCAGCTGGGGCCTGAGCTCGGCGAGGTGGTCGAGGAGGACGCCGGCGCGGACCACGAACATGCCGGCGTTCCAGCGGTAGTCGCCGGTGGACAGGTAGGCGGCGGCGGTGTTGGCGTCGGGCTTCTCGGTGAAGCCCAGGACCCGGCGTCCGTCGGGGGCCCTGGGCACGTCGGTGGGGTCGCCGGCGTGGATGTAGCCGAAGGCGGTCGAGGGGCCGGTGGCCTCGATCCCGATGGTGACCACCCAGCCCTGCTCGGCCAGGCGGGCGGCCTGGCGGACGGCGTCGGCGAAGGCGACTCGGTCGGCCACGGTGTGGTCGGCGGCGAAGGAGCCGACGACGGCGTCTCGCCCGTGGCGGTGGGCGATGACGGCGGCGGCCAGGCCGATGGCCGCCATGGAGTCGCGCGGGAGGGCTCGGCCAGGAGGTTGTCGCGCGGAATGCTCGGGAGCTGGTCGGCCACGGCGGCGATGTGGGCGACGCCGGTGACGACCGTCGTGGTGGCGGTCAGTGGGGCCAGGCGCTCAACGGTGTCCTGCAGGAGGCTGCGGCCGGCCCCGGTGAGGTCGAGGAGGAACTTGGGGCGGTGGCGTCGGCTGAGCGGCCACAGCCGGGTGCCCGCACCGCCTGCGGGAATGATGGCGTGAATGGCCGGGGCTGAGCCGTCGCCGGAAGCCGAGCCACTGGGATGTGCGGCCTGAGTGGGGCCGCCAGGGTTGCCAGGAGTGTCAGTCACCGCCACAGGCTATCGTCCCGGTCGACTGTCCGTTCACCAGGTCGGGCTCACGGCAGCGCCGAGACCCGGCCTTCAGGGGATCGGCACCGGGGGAACGTAGTCGGGGTGCGCTGTCGGGTCCGCCTCGAGGCTGCCGGTGATGGACTGGCGGGGCCAGGCCAGGGTCTCGGGCACGGAGAGCGTCACGTAGTTGGGGCGCTCGTGGGCGTGGACTTCGTCGGGGTGGCCGACGTCGCGGGGCAGCGGCGGGTTGGCCATCCAGGCCGCCACGAGCAGCACGACGCGGCTGGTCAGGTGCAGCCACAGGATGAGGACGGCGATGGCGGCGAAGGAGGCCAGCAGCGGGTTGCGCGTCACCGAGCCGACCGCCCCGGTTCCCACCTGGCGCAGCACACCCAGCGCGAAGGCGCCCAGCATGCAGCCCTGGAGCAGGTCGCGCCGGGGAGGGCGGATGCCGCACATGGTGATGAGGAATGCCAGGACACCGGTGTCGATGAGGAAGGACAGCAGGAGCGTCATCACCCACGCCCCGGTTCCGGTCAGCGACTGCGGCAGGCCCAGGGAGCGACCGACACTGCCCGACAGCGTCGTCGTCACCACCGAGGCGACGGCGGTCACCAGTACTCCGGCCACGATGATGAGGAAGCCCGCGAGATTCGCCAGCTGCCCGACCACCGGTCTCATGACGGGATTGACCAGTCCGAACATGGCTCGCAAGGCGATCTTGAGGGTGCCCATAAGGCTGATGACCGAGTAGATGAAGGCCCCGGCCGCCAGCACCGATCCCAGGTTGAGCGCCGAGGAGAGCGTCAGCTGCTCGACCGACACCAGCCCCTTCCCGTTGCCGGTGTCGATGACACCGGGCAGCAGGGAGTTGATGGAGTCCACGACGGCCGCCCGGATGCTGGGGTACCGACCGAGCATCGCCATGAGTATGCTCACACCGATGACGAGGACGGCGAAGACGGAGAACATGCCCGTGTAGGCGATTCCTCCGGCCATAAGCGCGCCGCGCGCCGTTCCGTAGCGGATCAGGGCCCGACCGACCCGCGAGCGCCGCCCGGCCTCCAGCAGTTTCTTGACGCGATCAATCATGCCGACACCGCCGGAGTCGTCGGAGCACCGGTACTGCTCTCGCCGTAGTGTCAGCGGAGGCGTCAGGGGCCAGGAAGCCCCCGAAGGCGAAGGCGGACACGACGTCCCAGCCCCCTTCCGAAGCCGGGCACTGGCTATCGCCGTGGCCGGCGGGCCGGCTGCGGTGGCGGTAGAGATGAAGTTTGGTGACAGTGAAGTCCATGGTCAGGTCCGCGCCCTTTCTCGCCGCGGTGTCGAGGCCGTCCTCGCAGACCTCGTGAGCCAGGGTCACGTGCGGGTGGAAGGGGGGAAGCTGAGCGAACGGGCCAGGGGTCCCCGGCGGTCGCGGACCCGCATCTGAAGGTGGTTGCACTCCTCGGCGCCGCTGCGCAGACCGAGGTAGACCACGGGGCTGACGGGCCGGAAGGTGCCGACCTCGTCCAGCCGCACCTTGAAGGGGGTCGTCCCGGCGGCCACATCGCGCAGGTGTTGCATGATCTCATCGAGGGCGTCGACGTCGACGGCCGTGGGCGGCAGCAGCGTGATGTGGGGCGGCACGACTTCGGCCAGAGGATCCCCCGCAGCCTCCCGCACCGCTCGCACCTGGGCGGCATGGTGGGAGGGCAGGGCGATGGCCACACCGATGACGCACTGGTGCGCGTCTGGTGCGGGGATCTGCATGACTCCTGGGCTCCTACGGGATGACTGGTTGACCGGGTTGATGAGGTGTCAGCCGTCAGGACGAGCGGCTGTCCTGAGGGTGACCCGCACACATTACCGTGTCACCTCCCTGTTATCCCAGCCGGGAGCGCAGCACGAGCGGGATGAGTGTGCCACGACCGACCGAACGGGTGGAACGGCCGCCACCGCCGCCGCCTGTGCGACTCTGTGCGGGAACGTGCGGACATGGCGTTTTCGACGTCGAGGTCTGGCAGACTGGGCCCATGCAACCCGGCCCCCCTCAGCCTCCGCCGTCGGATCGCCCCGTCCGGCCCCGATGCTCGCCCGTCAGCGCCAGGAGCACATCCTGGAACGGGTCGCGGCCACCGGCGGGGTCCGGGTGGCCGACGTCGTCGAGGAGCTGGGCATCTCCGAGATGACCGTGCGCCGTGACATCACCGAGCTCGTCACCCAGGGGCTGGTCGAGCGCGTCCACGGCGGGGCGGTGGCGGCCGGCCCCACCACCCTCGAGCCGCGATTCACCGCCAAGTCGACCCTCAACCTGGAGGCCAAGCGCCGCATCGGTCAGGCCGCGGCCACCATGGTCCGCCCAGGGACTCCCTGGCGCTGTCAGCCGGGACCACCACGCTGGCGCTCGCCCAGGCCCTGACCGAGCTGGAGCACTTCCCCACCCTGACCGTCATCACGAACTCGCTGCCCGCCGCGCAGGTGCTCTTCGACGCCGCCGACGCCGCCCGCGCCGAGAACCGCGACGCCCCCACGGTGGTCATCACCGGGGGTGAGCGCACGCCGTCGAACGCCCTGGTGGGGCTGGTGGCCATCGACGCACTGAGCACGATGCGCGTGGGTGGGTCTTCCTGGGCGCCCACGGCTTCACTCCCGAGGCCGGGCTCGTGACCCCCAACCTGCAGGAGGCCTCCGCCAACCAGGCGCTGGTCGCCGCCGGGCGCACGGTGGTGGCCACGTTGGACTCCTCCAAGTGGGGGGTCCTGGGGCTGCGCTCCTTCTGCGCCACCCGGGACATCGAGGTCCTGGTGACCGAGGCCGAGCCCGACCCCGACGGCGTCGACGCGCTCACGCAGGCCGGCACCCGCCTGACCATCGCCACCTGACCCGACCCCACCGGCCCCGCCCCTTCTTCAGCCTGTCCGCCCACTCTCAACAACCCACCACAGGAGACCACGATGACCAACGATGCTCCCGTCTTCGCCCCTGCGCTGAGCCCCCAGGAGGGCGCCGAGGCCGCCACCGCCCTGTTCCGGGAGGTCTTCGAGGCCGAGCCCGACGGCGTCTGGTACGCCCCCGGGCGCGTCAACATCATTGGCGAGCACACTGACTACAACGGCGGCCTGGCTCTGCCCATCGCCCTGCCACACCGGGCGCACCTGGCGCTGCGGCGCCGCGAGGACCGCGTCGTGCGCCTGGTCTCCCCCCAGACCCGGGAGAAGGTCGACGTCATGGACCTCGACACGATCGGTCCGAAGGGAACCCCCGGGGAGGTGGAGCACTGGGCATCCTACATCGCCGGCGTCGCCTGGTCCCTGGAGCGCGACGGCTTCGAGAACCTGCCCGGCTTCGACGCCGCACTCGTCTCCTGCGTGCCCCTGGGAGGCGGACTGTCCTCCTCGGCGGCCCTGGAGTGCTCGGCCGCCGTCGCCATTGACGAGGTCGCGCACCTGGGCCTGGCCGGGACTGCGCAGGAGCCCGACGACGCCGGGCGCGCCCGCCTGGTGACCAACTGCGTGCGCACGGAGAACGAGATGGCCGGGGCCCCCACCGGCGGCATGGACCAGTCGGCCTCCCTGCGCTGCCGCGAGGGCCACGCCCTGGAGCTGGACTGCCGCGACGGCTCGGTGACCCACGTGCCCTTCGACCTGGCCGCCGAGGGCCTGGCCCTCCTGGTCATCGACACCAAGGCCAAGCACTCCCTGGACGACGGCCAGTACGGGGCCAGGCGAGCCGCCTGCGAGCGGGCCGCTGAGATCCTCGGGGTGGAGCTCCTGGCGGACATCGCGATCGAGGACCTGCCCGGCGCCCTGGAGCGCCTGGAGGCCACCGACGGCGACGACGCCGACGTGCTGGTCAAGCGCACTCGCCACGTCGTCACCGAGATCGACCGCACCCGCCGGCTCGTGGCGCTCCTGCAGGACGGGCGCCCCCTGCGCGGAGAGAAGCTCGCCGAGGCGGGCAGGCTCATGGACGCCTCGCACGAGTCACTGCGTGTGGACTACGAGTGCACCTGCCCCGAGCTGGACGTGGCTGTGGAGGCGGCCCGCGCCGCCGGCGCCCACGGGGCGCGCATGACCGGCGGTGGATTCGGCGGCTCGGCGATCGCCCTGGTGGACGCCGACGCCGTCCACGACGTGGCCCGCACCGTGGCCGAGGCCTACCAGCGCGAGGGCTTCAACCCGCCGGCCTTCCTCGACGCGGTTCCCGCCGCCCCCGCCGGCAGGCTCGCCTGAGCAGCCCGACGCACCGCTGAGCCCCCGCGCCTGACGCTGATGGCCCTCTCCAACCCCGGTTGGAGAGGGCCATCAGCGTTCCTCCTTCAGGATGAGGTCAGACAACCACCCCTGCCGTAGTCTCTGTGCGTATTCATCAGGAACTCGGACTCCCTACCGAGTGCTGATTCCGTTGCCCCTTCCATGGAGGACGCCGTGAAGCGCTTCGTCTGGCCCGCCCTCAAGACCTCATCGCGGTGGTCGTCGCTGTCGCCCTGGTGAAGATCGCCTTCTTCCCCTCGCAGAACGACGGCACCACCGCTGACATCTCCCCCGGTTACGCCGCCGACGTCAAGACCGTCCCCGTGACCAAAGGCAGCATCTCGAACACGGTCTCGGTCAAGGGTCACATCGTTCAGGACGCCACGGTCGAGGTCCAGGCCGACCTGGCCGGCGTGGTGGACTCCGTTGCCGTGGAGAAGGACAGCCAGGTCAGCGCCGGAGACCCGCTGCTCTACATCAAGCACTCCGAGTCCCAGCCCCCGGTGACCAAGACCGACGAGAGTGGCAACGTCACCCAGACCCCGACTGAGGACAAGGTCACCTGGTCCACGATCTACGCCCCGGTCAGCGGCACCGTGACTCCCAAGGTCATCAAGCAGCAGGAGACCGGCGTCGGCGTCGTCGTGGCCACCATCACCCCCTCGACCTACTCGGCCACCGGAACCGTCAGCGCCGCGCAGCAGTACCGGCTCACCAACGCTCCCACTGCCGCGACCCTGACCCTGGAAGGGGGGCCCGGCGCCCTTCCAGTGCAACAACCTCAAGGTCGGCACCAAGGCCTCCACCTCCACGACCACCGGCGGGGACGGCTCGACGACGACCACCTCCGGTGACGGCACCAGCGTGGAGATGCGCTGCGCGGTTCCCGGCGACCAGAAGGTCTTCGCCGGCATGCCGGTCACTATCAGCGTTGACGCCGGCAGCGCCTCAGAGGCCCTGATGGTTCCGGTCACCGCCGTGGAGGGCAAGGTCGGCTCCGGCTTCGTGTGGCTGGTACCCGAGTCCGGGGACGCCTCCAAGGCGGTCAAGACCGCTGTGAAGCTGGGGATCACGGACGGCACGAATATCCAGATCACGGCCGGTCTCAAGGCCGACCAGCAGGTCCTGCAGTTCGTCCCCAACAAGGACACGCGCCGCACCCGGGACGCCCGGACACCTGCGAGCCGGACAACTCCGCCTGTTACGACCCGAAGGCAAGGAGATCCTGTGAGCGGGCTGCTGGAGCTGCGGAGATCACCCAGCACTTCACCGTCCCCGACCTCGAGCCCCTGCAGATCCTCACGGAGTCAATCTGAGCGTCTCCCCGGTGAGCACGTGGCCATCGTGGGGCGCTCGGGACAGGGAAAAGTCGACTCTGCTCAACATCCTCGGTCTCATCGACAAGCCGACATCGGGCCACTACACGCTCTCGGGCACCGACACCTCCCGGCTCAGGGAGAGTCGCCGCGCCCACCTGCGGGGCCAGACCTTCAGCTTCGTCTTCCAGTCCTTCAACCTCATCCCAGGACTCGACCACCACCGAGAACGTGCCGCTCCCTCCTGTACGACACCGGCAGGGCCTTCTGGACCCGCAGCGCACGGGCCGCCGAGCTGTTGGAGGCCGTGGGCCTGGGTGACAAGGTGGGCTCGCCCATCTCGCGCCTGTCGGGAGGTGAGCAGCAGCGGGTTGCCATCGCCAGGGCGCTGTCGCGCCGCCCCAGCGTCATCCTGGCTGACGAGCCCACCGGTGCCCTCGACGTCGACACCGGAAATTCGGTCATGACGCTCCTGGAGCGTCAGTGCGCCGAGAACGGTGCCGCCCTCATCATCATCACGCACGACCTGGCCGTCGGCCGCGCCCACACCCAGTACCGGCTCGATCACGGCACCCTGACCCCGATCTCCGTCATGCGTCGCAAGGTCGGCAGCCTGGAGGAGTTCGGTGAGGTCGTCACCGCCCCTCCGGCATCCCCCTACCCGTCTGCGCCCTCCAGCCACGAAGGAGCCTCATGAACGGCATTCTCACCGGATTCTTCGGCGCCATCGTCGAGGCCTGGGCCCAGCTGCGCATCGGCAAGCTGAGGGTTCTGCTGTCGCTGGTGGGCGTGGCGGCGGCGGTGGCGGCCATGACCTTCGTCATCGCCCTGGGGCAGGTCTCCGTCGACGCCATCAACAAGGCCAGCGAGAAGTACACCGGCCGCCCGGGCACGGTGACGATCAACGTCAGCCCCACCGGCAAGGGCCTGGACCAGGCCCTCCAGGCCGACGACGCCCCCGAGGCGAGCGCCGGCGGCGACTCAGGTGCCAGCGGCGGCAGCGACGGTGCGGGCGGGACCGGTGGCGCAGGCAGTGCGGGCGCTGCGGGTGGCGCAGGTAGCGCGGGTGGAGGCTCCACGACCAGCGCTGCGACCGCGGCGAAGATCTCCACGGCGATGAACAGCTTCGTCGAGCGCTACGAGATCAAGTCCTGGGCAACGACCTACACCTCCAACGTCCGCTTCTCCTTCCCCGACGGCGCTCGGAGCGTGCCCACCCAGACCGTGAGCCTGAGCTACGGGCTCCCTGCACCACAAGACCGTCTCCCAGGGCGCTGGTTCACCGCACAGGACGAGGACGACCTCTCCCCGAGCATGGTCGTCACCCAGGGCTTCCCTCGACGCCATGGGGATCCAGCAGCTCACCGAGCCGGTCACCATCACCTCCTTCTCCCCGGTGCAGACCTCCTTCACGATCGTCGGCGTCCTGGAGGCGGAGGACCTCTCCCTCATCGGCTGCAGCGGCGACCCCGAGCGGGACGCGGGCCTGCCGTGCACCCAGCCCGTGACCGCCTTCGCCCTCAACACGCCCTACGAGCACTGGCTGCCCAGGACGCCGCCCGCCCCGCCCCCACGCTGGAGATCTGGGCCGGTCAGGGCGGCGCGAAGGAGGTCGCCAGCCTGGCCAAGAAGGACCTGGACGCGCGCTTCGGTCAGGGATCGACCCAGGCCGAGGACAACCTCCAGGGCGGCGGCTTCAGCTCCAGCGCGAACACCTTCACCCAGGTGGTCACGGCCGCCGGAGTGTTCGTCATGCTGCTGGGGGCCCTGAGCCTGGTCAACATCTCACTGGTGACCGTGCGCCAACGCATCCACGAGATCGGGGTGCGGCGATCCTTCGGGGCGACGAGCCGACGCATCTTCTTCTCCATCATGCTGGAGTCGGTGGTGGCCACCGTCGTCGCCGGCGTCGTCGGCATCGGGATCGCGATCGTGGGGATGCGCGTCATGCCGCTGAGCGCCTTCCTCGGCATCCCGGTGACCACGACCCCGCCCTTCCCCATGGTGGCGGCTGTCATCGGCCTGGTCGCGGCCACCGCCGTGGGCGCGCTGGCGGGCATCATCCCGGCGATCGTGGCCACCCGCATCCGGCCGATCGACGCGATCCGCTACTGAGAGGCTGTCGGGGTCGGGCCGTTCAGGTGCCCGACCCCGACGTGTTCTCCAACAAGGTCAGCCGCGTCTTCAGCGGTACTCGACGACGAGCGGGGCATGGTCGGACCAGCGCGAGGCGTAGTCGGGCGCCCGGTCCACGGTGACGCTGTGGGCCCGCTCGGCCAGGGCGGGGGTGAGGACCTGGTAGTCGATCCGCCAGCCGGTGTTGTTGTCGAAGGCCTTGCCGCGCTGGGACCACCACGTGTAGGGCCCCTGCTCCTCATCCCCCACGAGGTGGCGCGAGGCGTCCACCCAGCCGGAGGCGAACCAGCCCTCCAGGTGGGCGATCTCCTCATCCATGACGCCGGCGATCTTGTTGTGGTTGGGCTTCCAGTTCTTGATGTCACGCTCGGAGCGCACCACGTTGAGGTCCCCGGCCATGACAACCTGGGGACCCACCATCACGGGCGGCGGCCAGGAGCTCGGCCATGCGGGCATCGACGAGCTCGAGGTGGGCGTACTTCTGGTCCATCTTCTCGGTGCCCAGCTGGCCGGAATGCAGGTAGGCGGAGATGACGGTGAGCTGCTCGACGCCGTCGAGGCCGGCGAGGCTCAGGTCGGCCTCGAGCCAGCGGCCGGAGTCGACGTCGGGCTCCTCGGTGCCGGCAGCGGCAACGCCGTAGCGCAGCTCGCCGAGAGTGGCCGGGCCGCCCTCGCGCACGGCGACGCCCACGCCCGCACGCCCCTTGATACGGCAGGGCCAGATGGCGGCCTCGTAGCCGGGCAGGAGGTCGACGGCGATCTGCTCGTCGGCTCGGACCTCCTGGAGCAGGAGGATGTCGGGGGCGGAGGCGGCGAGCCACTCCCCCATGCCCTTGCGGGCGGCGGCCCGGATGCCGTTGACGTTGACGGTGGCGATACGCATGGCGGCAAGCCTACGCGCTCGGCCCTGAGCCTGAGACGATAGTCCATGAGCGACGCCGGTAGGAGTGCCAGCACCGTGAGAACCGTTCACGTCCTGGTCCAGGGCACGGTCCAGGGGGTGGGCTTCCGCTACCACTGCGCCTACACCGCCCAGGAGCTGGGGGTGGTGGGACAGGTCCGCAACCTGCCCGACGGCGACGTCGAGGTCACAGCCCAGGGCGAGCCGGAGGCCGTGGGCCGGCTGATCACGTGGCTGAGGCGCGGCCCGCGGTGGGCCTCGGTGCGCCGGCTCACCGTCACCGACCTGCGCGCCGGCTGCCTGGATGAGCGCAGGTTCGAGATCACCGGGTGAGAGGATCGGGCCATGGAACCCGACGACGCCCGGGCGCCGCGCAGCGCCCGACGAGTCGGCGTGTGGATGGCGGTTATCGTCATCGCCGCCGCCTTGCCCGTGCTGGCTCAGACCTCGCTGCTGTCCCGCGTCAGCACCCTGTTGTGGCTGGCCTCCATGCCGCTGTGCATCCTGGGCTGTGCGATGCTGGCCAAGGAGCTGGCGGCGCGTCGCGCCTCCCGGCCGGAGGAGGACTGAGCGCCCAACAGCGGTGAGCCGCAGACACAGACTGACGGGGCGGATGAGGAGAAGCCTCATCCGCCCCGTCAGCCGTCTGCTGGTCGCAGTCTCGCTGTCAGCCGGCCTCAGAGCCGGTTAGGCGACGACGGCGCAGCATGAGCGCGACACCACCGCCGGCCAGGAGCAGCAGGGCGATGCCTCCCAGGAAGAGCGCCTGGGTTCCGGTCAGGGGCAGACCGGCCACCGTCTTCTTGGGGCTCGCGGTGGGCGAGGCGACGCTGTAGTCGGTCACGCCCGGCTTGCCCTGACCGGGCGGAGTGGCGGAGTCCTTGCCGTTCTTCGCCCCGTTGGAGCCGTTGCTGTTGCCGGGGATGTCACAGCTGCCGGCCTTGGCGTTGCAGGGGTCGGTGATCGGCTTGTCGGTGAAGCCCAGTCCCTGGGTGCGCAGGAGCACCGTGGAGTCGAGCTGGCCGTCCTGGGCGTCGGCGATGGCCACGCGCACGTGCACCTTCTGCCCCGGGGTGACGGAGGCCTGGCAGGGCAGGGCGGAGGTGTAGCCGTTGAACTCCACGGGGATCTGTCCCGGGGTGTGTCCCGAGACATTGGCCGTGTAGTAGGCGGCGTTGGAGGACTCGTTGATCGAGGCGGCGCTCACGGCCGTCTGCGTGCCGGGGACGTGGGCGCACTCGGTGCCGTTGACCTGGATGCTCAGCGGGTCTTTGTATCCGCGCGACTGCCAGGAGGCCGGGGTGCCCTCGGTGGCGCCGGCGTACTCCTCGGAGCCGAGGCTGTAGTAGAGGACGATGGTGGAGCTGGTGGCGGTGACGTCGAACTCCAGGACGGCCTCGTCGTAGACGTCGGTGCCGGCCACCTTGGCCAGTCCCGCCGGATCCTCGACGACGCCGAAGTCACCGGTGGTGTCCAGGGCGTCGTTGGGTCCCAGGACGGCGGAGCGGGTGATGTCAGTATCGGAGTCGGCAGTGGGATCGGGGTCGATAAGGGAGCCGGTGGATAGGGCAACCCCCTCGGTGATGGCGTTGCCGTCACCAGGCAGTCCCTTGACCGTGCCGATCTGGACGTCCTTGCCGGAGACGGATGCGTTGGAGACTGTCGCCTTCGGACCGGCGACCATCTGGGCGAGGCTCTGAGCGCTCACCGTGGAGGTGTTGCGCAGAGAGGTGGTGGACTGCCCAGCTGTGTTCGATGCCGGGGCAGCCACAGCCGGACCGGCTGCAGCCAGGGCGAGCGCAGCCAGGAGAGCGGATGTTGGTGCGGATAACCGTCGCAGACGGATGGGAATGATACTCACAGGATCTCCGTTAGACACGGGGCCGCCCAGCGTTGAGCGACCACCTGAACCGACAGGCATGGGAGACCGAACAGCTCACGGAGAACGCGTTCAAGAATAACCGGACGATAAGACCTTTGCTTGTGGTCTATGTCACCAAAGTGCCGAAAACCTCAAGAAACCCTGAGAATGCAGGGGCTACGTCTTTGGTGGCAGTGTCCCGATATTGACAGAGCGGTCCAAAGACCTGTTCCTCCGCCCCCAGGTTCTCCTAAGGTTGGGCCTGGGAGATCACATAACAAAGGCTCACGGCGCACTGACACCCTCATCCCTCATGAGTAAGGACAGTACGGACAATGACCGTGACACACACTTCGTTCCGCGCCCGTCGCAGACGACTGGCCGTGGCGCTGACGCTCGGACTCCTGGTGGCCGGGTCCGGCACCACTGCGCTCGCCGATGAGGCACCTTCCCCCAGCGCCTCCCCCACCATCACCGCTACTGCCGAGGCCTCGCCCGAGGCGGGAGCGGACCAGAAGAACGACCAGTCCCCTGCCGACCAGGCGCAGGCGAGCCAGAGCCCCACCGAGCAGGGTCAGGCGGGCCAGAGTGACCAGCAGGCCGCTGGCGGAGCCGCGGCCCAGGACGCGAAGGGCTTCAAGGCCGACAACCCCGGATGGGCCAACGCCACCAAGCACACCGGTGCGGCGCACGGGGTCGAGGAGAACTACACCGCCAAGTGGACCCGCGCCGACGCCATGCAGATCCAGCGCGTCTCCAACCCCAATGCGCCGTCGGGCACCAACTCGATGCCCGAGCAGCTCACGATGCCGGAGATCTCCAACGGCTTCCCGGCCACAAGCGAGGACGTGTGGGTGTGGGACACCTGGACGCTGACTGACGAGGCCGCCCACCAGATCTCCTACAACGGCTGGGAGATCGCCTTCTCCCTGGTGGCCGACCGGCACGCCGGCTACACCTTCGACGACCGCCACACCCACGCGCGACTGGGCTCTTCTACCGCAAAGGCCGGCACGCAGACCTCCTCGGCCGACGGCGCGAACAGCTCCAACGGCGGGTGGATCTACGGGGGCACGTCTTCCCCGACGGCGCCTCCGGCTCGATCTTCGAGGACCAGAGCTTCACGGCCCAGACCGAGTGGTCCGGCTCGGCCCGCCTCATGGAGGGCAACAAGATCCGCATGTTCTACACCTCGGTGGCCTTCTACAACACCACCACCGGCGGCAGCGGCGACGGGGGCTACGGTCAGGACGGCAACAACGCGGCCTCCAAGCCCTACGACCCGCGGATCGTGCAGTCCGAGGGACGCATCTACGCTGACGAGAACGGCGTGTGGCTCACCGGGTTCCGCACCCAGCACCAGCTTCTCGTCCCGGACGGCAAGTACTACCAGACCCGTGAGCAGAACCCGGGCGTGAACTTCCGCGACCCCTTCACCTTCCGCGACCAGAACAACCCCTCGGACCCCACCGAGTACATGGTCTTCGAGGGCAACTCGGCCTTCGTCCGTGAGCAGCAGTACGTCGACGCCGCGGCCAAGGCCGGTCAGAACACCGCTGTGGCCACCTGCACCGCGGAGGACCTCGGCTACGAGCAGGGCGACCCCAAGGCCGAGACGGTCGAGTCGGTCAACCAGCGCGGCGGCCGCTACCAGCTGGCCAACGTGGGTCTGGCCCGGGCCAAGAACAAGGCGATGACCCAGTGGGAGTACCTGCCTCCGCTGCTGAGCGGCAACTGCGTCAACGATCAGACTGAGCGGCCGCAGATCTACTTCCAGGACGGCAAGTACTACCTGTTCACGATCTCGCACCGGGAGACCTACGCCGACGGGCTCCAGGGCCCCGAGGGCGTCTACGGCTTCGTGGGCGACGGGCTGCGAAGCGACTACAAGCCGCTCAACCAGAACACGGGTATCGCACTGGGCAACCCCATCAACCTCAACTTCAACCCGGGCAAGCCCTACTCGCCAGACTTCAACCAGAGCCCGTACACCTTCCAGTCCTACTCGCACTACGTCATGCCCGGCGGCCTGGTGGAGTCCTTCATCGACTCCATCGGCGGCAACAAGGACGGCAACCCGGTGCGTGGAGGCTCGCTGGCCCCGACGGTGAAGCTCACCATCTCCGGGGACACCACCTCGGTGGACCGCACCTACGGCACCAACGGCTTGGGGGGCTTCGCGGACATCCCCTCCGACAGGGCCCGCTCCAACGGCGGTGACACCCGCCCGCAGCGCCTGAAGTAGGCGCCGCACTCAGGGCATCACTGCTCGAGCAGGAGGCGGGGCCGTTGGAACAGAAGTTCCGGCGGCCCCGCCTCCTCGTCGTCAAAGTCCTGCGGCGCCCTTACAGGGCTGCGGCCAGAGGGGTGAGGCTTCCCGACGTGATGGTGGCCGTGCCCTTGGCGCCCAGGACGATCTCCTGGCAGGAGGGGTCGGTGAAGACCAGGAGGCTGCCGACGGTGGCGCCGTCGTCGACGAAGACCTCGAGGCTGGAGCGGTCCAGGTAGAGGTGCAGACGCACTGTGGAGCCGGTGGGGCGGTACTGCGTCTGGCGGCGCAGGGCGAAGTCGGTGGTGGTCCCCTCGTCCTTGCCGTCGACCTGTGTAAGCCCTCCGTCGGTGCGGTCGAGGTAGAGGGTGCCGGCCGAGATGTCGACGCCGACGCGCACCTCCTGGGTCTTGCCATCGACTGTGCCGCGGGCCAGTCCCAGCCAGGCCTCAGAGGCCTGGGAGACGTCCAACGTCAAGTCGATCTCGACCGTGCGGCCCGAGCCTAGAGCCGTCACCGTGTCGGTGGCCTTGAGGCCGGAGAGGTCGGTGGCCCGCCCGCGCAGGGCGTCGAGCTCGGGGATGGGTTTCTGCACGAGGGTGCGCTTGCCGCCGATGGTGGTCAGGGACAGCTCGCGCGGGATGCTCATCTCACCGCGCCACTCCCCGGTGGGAAGCGAGTAGGGGTAGTTCCAGTTGCCCAGCCAGGCCATCCACACGCGGCGGCCCTCGATGTGCTCGAAGCTCTGGGCGGCGTAGAAGTCCTGGCCGACGTCGGTGAAGCGGGTGTCGCGGTCCTCGGGGAAGAAGACGGAGCCGTCGAAGTCGCCGATGAAGTACTGGGCGGTGGAGCCGGCCGTCTCCTCGTTGGCTCCCACCGAGAGGGTCACGACCCAGCGGGTGCGCCCGTCGCTGGAGTCGGTCAGGGGGAAGAGGTCGGGGCACTCCCATACGGCGGCGTGCGAGCCGATGCCCTGGCCGAAGTCGCTGGCGTGTCTCCAGGCCTTGAGGTCGGTGGAGCGGAAGAGGGAGACGTGGTCCCCGGCGGAGACGATCATGATCCAGGCCTTGGAGTCCTCGTGCCAGAAGACCTTGGGGTCGCGGAAGTCCTTGCGCCCGTCGTTGGGGATGACGGGGTTGCCGGAGAAGCGCCGCCAGCTCCTCCCCCGGTCGGTGGAGTAGGCCAGGGACTGGGCCTCACCGCCCTGGGTGGAGGTGTAGACGGCCACCATGCCGCCGCCGGCGACCAGGCCGGAGGTGTCGGCGCCGTCGACGACGCAGCTGCCGGACATGGCCAGGCCCTGCGCGTCGTGCTTCAGGGCCGTCCCCTGGCGCTTCCAGTGCACCATGTCAGGGCTGATCGCGTGGGCCCAGGTGCCGTCCTGCTGGTGGAAGAGGTGGTACTCGCCCTCGTAGAGGACCAGGCCGTTGGGGTCGGCGAGATTCCCCGTGGCGGGGCTGTAGTGGTAGGCGGGGCGGTAGGCGGCCGAGGCCGGCGAGTCGGTGGCCGTGGGCTCCGGCGAGCTCCGGCGCCCCGTGGAGCAGCGCACCAGGACGGCTCCGCCCACGATGAGAGCGCCGGCGCCGGCCGCGCTGAGGATCAGGTCCGACGCCGCAGGCCGGTCCCTGTGCGGCTGCGGGTCCTGGGGAGCCGGTCGCGTCCGGCGAGGGCGCCACCGGCGCCGCGTCCCCAGGGCCGGCGGACACTCCGGCTGAGCCGGCTCAGGCTCCGAGGAGCTCGTGGAGCCTGCCGACTCAGCCGGATGGGTGGGGTGGTCAGGATGGGAGGGATGGGCGCCGTGGGACTCGTCCGTCATGGACCTCAAGGTTATCGGCCGGTCGGGCGAGCGGCGGCGCCCCTCAGAGCGAGCGCTCCGCGGTCTCGACCACGTTGGCCAGCAGCAGGGCGCGGGTCATGGGGCCCACGCCGCCGGGGTTGGGCGAGAGCCAGGAGGCCACCTCGTCGACGCCGTCAGCGACGTCACCGGCGATGCGGCCCTTGCCGGTAGCGGGGTCGACGACGCGCGAGACGCCCACGTCCAGGACGACGGCGCCGGGGGCGACCATCTCCGGGGTGATGATGCCGGGGCTGCCGGCCGCCGAGATGACGACGTCAGCCCGGCGCACGTGCTCGGCCAGGTCCGTGGTGCCGGTGTGGCAGATGTCCACGGTGGCGTTGACGTCCTTGCGGCCCAGGAGCAGGCCGATGGAGCGACCCACCGTGACCCCGCGGCCGACAACGCACACGTTACGGCCGGCCAGGTCGATGCCGTGGCGCTCCATGAGCTCGATGCAGCCGCGCGGCGTGCAGGGCAGGGGCGAGTCGATGGGCCCCGAGGCCCGCAGCACCAGGCGCCCCAGGTTGGTGGGGTGCAGGCCGTCGGCGTCCTTGTCCGGGTCGACGCGCTCCAGGATCGCGTTGGTGTCCACGCCCGCCGGCAGCGGGAGCTGGACGATGTAGCCGGTGCAGGCGTCATCCGCATTGAGGCGGTCGACGGCGGCGGCCACCTCGGCCTGGGTGGCGGTGGCAGGCAGGTCCTCACGGATGGACAGGATGCCGACCTCGGCGCAGTCGGCGTGCTTGCCGGCAACGTACTTGACGCTGCCGGGGTCCTCCCCCACCAGGACCGTGCCCAGGCCGGGGGTGACGCCGCGCTCGCGCAGTGCCGTCACGCGTTCCTTTGAGCTCGGCCTTGAGGGCGGCGGCCGTGGCCTTGCCGTCCAGGACCCGGGCCGCCCCGTTCCAGGGAGCCCTCACTGGGCCAGCCCCGGGTAGAGGGGGAAGGCGTCCGTCAGGGCGCGCACGCGACCGCGCAGGGCGGCCAGGGTCTCGTCGTCGGCGGTGCCGGCGGCGCCGTGGACGAGGGTGGCGGCGATGATGTCGGCGACCTCGGTGAACTCGGCGTCGCCCGAAGCCGCGGGTGGCCAGGGCGGGGGTGCCGATGCGCAGGCCGGAGGTGACGCGCGGGGGACGCGGGTCGAAGGGGACGGCGTTGCGGTTGACCGTGATGCCGGCGGTGTGCAGGAGGTCCTCGGCCTGCTGGCCGTCCAGGGAGGAGTCGCGCAGGTCCACCAGCACCAGGTGCACGTCGGTGCCACCGGTGACCAGGCTGACGCCGGCGGCCTCGACGTCGTCGGCCCCCAGGCGCTCGGCGATGATGGCGGCGCCGCGCACGGTGCGCTCCTGGCGCTCGCGGAACTCCTCGGTGCCGGCGATCTTCATGGCCACGGCCTTGGCGGCGATGACGTGCATGAGGGGGCCGCCCTGCTGGCCGGGGAAGACGGCGGAGTTGAGCTTCTTGCCCCACTGCTCGGCGCGGCTGGACAGGAGCATGCCGGAGCGGGGGCCGCCCAGGGTCTTGTGGACGGTGGTGGACACGACGTCGGCGTGCGGGACGGGGTTGGGGTGCAGGCCGGCGGCGACGAGCCCGGCGAAGTGGGCCATGTCCACCCACAGGGCGGCGCCGACCTCGTCGGCGATGGAGCGGAAGGCGGCGAAGTCGAGGTGGCGGGGGTAGGCCGACCAGCCGGCGATGATGACCGAGGGGCGCTCGCGCAGGGCGGCCTCGCGCACCTGGTCCATCTCGATGCGCATGGTGGTCTCGTCCACGCCGTAGGCGGTGGCGTTGTAGTTCTTGCCGGAGAAGTTGATCTTCATGCCGTGGGTGAGGTGGCCGCCGTGGGCCAGGGACAGGCCCAGGAGGGTGTCGCCGGGGGTGGCCAGGGCGTGGAGGACGGCGGCGTTGGCCTGAGCCCCGGAGTGGGGCTGGACGTTGGCCCACTCGGCGTCGAAGACGGCCTTGGCGCGCTCGATGGCCAGGGACTCGGCGACGTCGACGACCTCGCAGCCGCCGTAGTAGCGGCGCCCCGGGTAGCCCTCCGCGTACTTGTTGGTCAGGACCGATCCCTGGCACTCCAGGACGGCCCGGGGAACGAAGTTCTCCGAGGCGATCATCTCCAGGGTCTCGCGCTGGCGGGCGAGCTCACCGGTGAGGACCTCGGCGATGTCCGGGTCGAGCTCGGCCAGCGGCTGGTTCAGGGACGGGGTGACGGCTTGCGCGGTCATGTCTCTCCTCAGGTGTGGGGCGCACGCTGCGCCATGGCAGGCGGCTGTGCGCGCACTGGTGGGCGATCCGTGGCCCAGGCGGGCGACCCCGGAGTCGTGTTCGTGCCGCTCCCCGGTGGTGATCCACCCGGCGCCAGTCGCGACGAGGACACCCTACCGTGCCGGGGCGCAGCCGTGCCGTCCCCTGACGCACAGTGCAGGCCAGCGCCTCCCCGTGCCACCTCATGCCGACCACGCCGCACCTCCCAGCGTCGCCATGTGCCGCCTGGGGGTGGGGCTCGCACAGCGCCAGCAGGCGCTCAGCCCTCCGGGTCCTCCTGCCCGAACCAGTCGCCCAGGCCGTCGTCGGCACCGATCCAGGCCAGGGCCTGGGCCATCTCCTCGGGGCGCAGGAGGATCCGGGAGAAGGCGCGGCGCACCTGCTCGCGCATCTCCTCGTCCCCGACGCCGGTGACCACGAGATGGCAGCGGGGCTCGCCGGCCGCGTCGTCGTCGGCACCGGAGGGGGCGGCCGGGACCTCCGCCCAGGTACCGGCGTCGCCGACGCTCACGGCGCCTCCGGCGACCTCCCAGGTGCAGACCCGACCGGGGACGGCTGGGCAGCCAGAAGCAGCCGCGAGCGCACAGGCCCTGACCGGCGAGCTCAACGACGAGGGAGCGCAGGCGCTCGGGGTGGAAGGGCAGGGAGGCGCTGAGGTCGAGGGTCCACACGCCGTGCTCATCGGGGCCGCCCCAGGCGCTGGTGGTGGCGGGGTGGATGCGGCTCAGGAGGCGGCGGCGTCGTGGGTGAGGGCGGTGAGGGTCTCCAGGAGGGGTGCGTCGAGGCCTGGGAGCAGGAGGGCGTCGTGGGGGCGCAGGTGCTCGATGAGGTCGGCCCCGGCGGGTCCTCATCGCGCCCCAGGGCCAGGACGAGGTCGGCGTATCCGAGGTTGGTCAGGTGGACGGCGCCCGTGCAGCGGGAGTCGCCGGGGAAGGCGCTCAGCTGGCGGTGCTCGAGGAGCTCGTCCAGGGCGGTGGTGGCGTCCAGGACGTGGGCGGCTCCGGCCAGTCTGACGCCGGTGCCGGCGAGCTCCTCGGCCAGGCCGGGCAGGAGGTGGGCGAGCTCGATGGCCGCCGGCAGGAGGATGACGGTGGTGCCGCCCGGGTCCTGGGCGGCGCGGTCCTGGGCGACGGCGGCCAGGACCTCCCGCAGGGAGCAGGTGGGGCAGGTGGAGGGCATGGGAACGTCGAGCCTGACCGGTTCGTCGTCGAAGCCCTCGGCCGAGCTGTGGCTGACGAGCCGGACCAGGTCGTCGTCGGTGTCGCTGCTCCCGGTCTCGTCATCGGCGCCGAAGTGGAGCCCGGCGCGGATGACGACGGCGTCCTGGCCGGCCAGGGCGAGGTCGACCAGGTCCAGCAGGGCGGGGTCGACGGCGCCGATGACGGCCAGGGTGTGCCGGCCGTCGGCCGGGGAGCCGGGGATGTCAGCGAGGTTGCCGGCAAAGTCATCCGAGGGATCGGTCACGAGGTCCTCCAGCAGAGTTGACGAAACTGAGAATCATTCTTATATCATGCTCGTCATGACCACCTACCGCCAAGTCACGGGGGCCCGGCCTGTCTTCGGCCGGTCCGTCTCCCACTCCCACAAGCGCACGCCCCGGCGCTGGGATCCCCAACCTGCAGCGCAAGCGCTACTGGGTGCCGTCCTGGGGCGCACCGTGCGCCTGACGGTGTCCGCCAAGGGCATCCGCACGATCGACAAGCTGGGCATCGACGTCGTCGTGGCTCAGATGCTCGCCCGAGGGAGAAGCTGTCGCGAGCGGGAGCCAAGGGCAAGGACCTGCGGCCGATCATCAAGATGGTCTCCACCGCGGGGACGGGCCACACCTACGTGACCCGCAAGAACCGCCGCAACACCCCTGACCGGCTGGTGCTGCGCAAGTTCGATCCGGTGGTGCGCCGGCACGTGGAGTACAAGGAGTCGCGCTGATGGCCAAGAAGTCCAAGATCGCCGCCGAGCTGCGGCGCCAGCAGGTGGTGGAGCGTTACGCCGAGCGCCGCGCCGAGCTCAAGCGGGCCTCGGTCAACCCTCACCTGAGCCAGGACGAGGCGCGATGAGGCGATGGCGGCGCTGCACGCGCTGCCCCGCGACGCCTCCCCACTCGCCTGCGTCGGCGTGACGTGGTGGACGGTCGTCCCGCGCGGGACACCTGCGCGTCACCGGAACCTCCCGGGTGCGCTTTCCGCGAGATGGCGCTGCGCGGCGAGCTGCCGGGCATCGTCAAGTCCTCCTGGTAGGCGGGTGCGGGCGGGGTGGGTCTGTGGGCCCGCACCCGCCGGGGCCCCGACGCGGCGTAGCACGCTCGCAACCGCCCCTCTCAGCACCGCTGCCGGTACTCGTTCACCACGTCAGTTCTCATACTCACCCCCTCCAAGGAGCTCGTATGCGTCCTGGGATCCACCCCAGCTACCAGCCCATCGTCTTTCGCGACAAGTCCGCAGGCTTCGCCTTCCTGACCCGTTCGACCCTGACGTCGTCGGAGACCATCGAGTGGGAGGACGGCAACACCTACCCGGTCTACGACGTCGAGGTCTCCAGCGCCTCGCACCCGTTCTGGACCGGCCAGGGCCGCATCCTGGACACGGCCGGCCGGGTGGAGAAGTTCGAGCGCCGCTACGGCAAGCGCAAGCGGTAGGCGTACAGGCGGGGCACCCAAGCCTCTCCCCGTCGATCTCTCACCGCCCTCACTGGACACGAAGAAGGAAAGGAGCCGACATGAAGGTTCGTGCCTCGATCCGGTCCCTGGCCAAGCAGCCGGGGTCCAAGGTGGTCCGACGCCGCGGCCACACCTACGTCATCAACAAGAAGAACCCCCGTCTCAAGGCCCGTCAGGGCTGAGCCGCGACGATAATCCAAGGAACACGGACCCTCCGGGACCGGCACCTGAGCCGTTTCTACGGCAGGGGCCGGTCCCGGTTAGGCTGAAGCCATGGCTCATTCCACGGCGCAACCCGACTCCGCCGCCCACCTGGTCCTGTCCCTGTCCTGCCCCGACCGCCCGGGGATCGTCCACGCGGTCACCGGCACGCTGGCGCGCCGCGGCGGGAACATCACCGAGTCCAAGCAGTTCGGGGACTCCTCGACCGGACTGTTCTTCATGCGGGTCCAGGTGCTCACCACCGTGCCGCGCGTGGAGCTGGAGAAGGACCTGGCCGAGCTGGCCGGCGAGTACGAGATGGAGTGGAGCCTCGATGAGGTGGGGCGCGCCATGCGCACCCTCATCATGGTCTCCAAGGAGGGGCACTGCCTGACCGACCTGCTCTTCAGGGCCCGCAGCCAGGGACTGCCGGTCGACGTCGTCGGCGTGGTGGGCAACCACGAGACACTGCGGGACGTCGCCGAGTTCTACGGGGTGCCCTTCCACCACATCCCGGTCACCAAGGAGACCAAGGAGGCCGCCGAGGCCGAGCTGCTGGGGCTGGTGGACTCCCTCGACGTCGAGCTGGTGGTGCTGGCCCGCTACATGCAGATCCTCTCCCCCGCCCTGTGCGAGCGGCTGCACGGGGGCGTCATCAACATTCACCACTCGTTCCTGCCGTCCTTCAAGGGGGCGCGCCCTTACGCCCAGGCGCACGAGCGCGGGGTCAAGCTCATCGGGGCGACGGCGCACTACGTGACGGCGGACCTCGATGAGGGGCCGATCATCGAGCAGGACGTGACGCGGGCCGGGCACGAGGACTCGGTGTCCGTGCTGCAGGCCAAGGGACAGGACGTCGAGCGTCGGGTGCTGGCGCAGGCGGTGCGCTGGCACACCGAGCACCGAGTGCTGCTCAACGGGCACCGCACCGTCGTCTTCGCCTGAGCGGGGGCGGGGAGGGGTGGCCCGTCACCGTCCAGATAGAGGCCGGACGGTGACGCGGGCGACTCGGATGGCACAAAGTGCTGGTGCACTGACGATGTACTTCCCCGTGAGGTTGTGAACGCAGCTGGTGGAATCTGTGCTGTCTCCTCACTTCTGAGACATGTGGGTGTCATTACTTCTGAGGCACTCGCTCGGGCGGGAACCCGGGGCAGGCTGGTGGTCCAGGAGGCGTGGGTGGCCTAGAGGTGAGACATGACGGGGTGTGGGTGTCCACAGCGCTGACATTAACCCCGAATCGGGCCTGCACGCCGGAGAAGAACCGCAGTATTCCAACGATCCCCGCGGGGTGCTTCGCCGGCAGGCTCGGTAATGTCAGCGCTGTGGACACAGGGCCGCGCAGGAGTGAGTCCGGGGTCCTTACGGCATAGCCCGGCGCCCCCGTCACAGGTCCTCCTGCACCGCTCCCTGCTCGCCGTCTGCGCAGGGGCCCTGGAGGCTATGACCCGACGCCGGCTTTGCCTTGAGTCGGCCTGCTCCACGAGGGTCGGGATCCACTGACCAAGGGTTGTGCGTACTGCACGAAGGCCCCACCCACCCCCAAAGTACCCCCAACCCTCGTCCAGTAACACCCCGCCCTCGTGCAGTGCATCCCAGACGACGCCGGCAGCCACCACAGCGACCGGGCCCAGCCCCTCCAGCAGGCCGAAACAGACTCCCCACCTGGTAGACCCACCCCACCGATGTCCTGAGATGTCATGACATCCGAAACGCTCAGAAGCCATGAGACAACACAGAGGCTGGTGGAATCGTGCGAGGTCAGGTGGCCGAGTGTGAGCACGGTTCACGCAGCCACCATGACTCTCCCTGGTCCCGGTTGAGGGTGATGGTTGTGGGCTAAGTGATGCGAAAGGAGTGCGGACTCTCCTGGGTAATCCTGCCTCAGGTTTTCCACAGGGTGACCTTAAGGGTCTGGTGCGGGAGCGTTGGTGCAGGTATCGTCAATACACCGTCTGGACGGGCAGCGTCGCCCAGCCGGGCGGGGTACGAGTTGTTTCGGTGGCGAGGAGGCTTCCGTAATGAGTGCGTCCCTACGATCTGCTGCGCCCGCGGGCGCCCGGCGTCCTGCATCCGGCTCTGGCCGGGTCACCGTGTTGGAGCGCCACCCTGCCGCGCACAGCCGCCGCAGGGGTGTGGCCGGGTTGGTGGCGGTGTGTGCGCTGGCGCTGGGGGTGGCGGCCTGCTCGGTGAGGGACGCCAAGGCGGAGGCCAGTGCGAGCGCCAGCACCAGCGCGTCGGCGGCTATTGCTCGGGCTGAGAAGGGCATTGCTGATGCCAACGCCTCGGCGACTGCCTCGCGGGAAGCGGCTCTGACTCCTGAGCTGCGCGCCAAGCGCGACGCCGCCCTGGCCGAACCCGCACCGGCCAAGCCCCCGCAGCTGAACGAGGACAGCGCCGAGGGCGCAGCCGCCAGCGTCGGCTACTTCCTCGACCTCTACCGCTACGCCTTCATGACCGGCGACACCACCGAGTTCGCCGCCATGAGTGACGACCGCTGCAAGTTCTGCAAGTCCACCATCGACGACGCCAACGACATTCACAGCAAAGGAGGATGGGCCGACAAGTGGGACCAGGAAATTGTCAGCATGACTTACTACGATAAGCTCGAAGGATACGAATACAACAGAGTCAAGGTCATCGTCAACTACGGAGCAATGGCCTCCTACTATGGCGACGGACAAAATCCAACCACCTCTGAGCCCTCCGAGGGAAAAGTACTGAATGTCGCAGTCCGATACAGCAATAAACGCTGGATGATAGGTACTGTCGAGGTGGAACACAAGTGAACACAGGATCGCAAGTTATCGTAAACACTGTTGCGTCGATTCTGATTGTCGTCTCACCCATCACTGTAGCGGGCCACGACAACCAACCTCCACCACAAACAGAAGTAGACTCTAAAAACATCCCCAATGGAACAGAATTCTATGGCGAAGTAACCGAGCAAGTCACCGAAGGAGGATCTTCGGATTCTGGTGAGCCTCCATCTCAGGAGCATCCGACTGTGACGGCTTCGGATCCGTCGTTGTGGGAGGAGCAGTCGCATCGGGAGTGCTCGCCCGAGAAGGACGCCTACGGGCTGGACAAGTACACGTGCAACCTGGCCACCCTCCACCGCCCCGGCCAGCCCGACCAACCCACCAGTAGCGGCGGTGGGCCTCGTACGGTCACGATCACCACCCGCCAGGCCGCCACGCTGATCGCTTCCGGCTCGGGTATCACGCGTCAGCCCCCAGGGCCCAAGGTCATCATCTCCAAGGCCTTCATCGTCTACACCAACCCCACCGTGCGCTACCAGACCACCACCATCCTGGGCACCTCCATCGAGGTGGAGTTCACCCCCGCTGTCCTACACCTGGGGCTGGGGAGACGGCACCACCACAACCACCACCGACCCCGGCGCCCCCTACCCCCACCAGACGGTGACCCACCACTACCAGCACACCGCCACCGGCATCACCACCACCCTGACCACGACCTGGACCACGAGGTTCCGCCCCACTGGCGAGAGCCAGTGGCGGCCCATCGAGGGCACCATCACCACCACCGAGACCTCCACCCCCTACGACCTGGTCCGCGTCATCACCTACCTCACCGACGACGCCGAACAAGCCCAAGGCCACTAACCCACCCCCAGCACACATGGCCGCAGGAGTAGACCGCCCACGTTCGCACCTCTACCCCACGTACAAGATACGAACGCACCAGTCAGGGTGCAGGTGATCGGAGAACGGTGTCTCACCGGACCTCGAACGACACCCTGAACCTTCCAGCCCTATCGGCGCACCTCGTTCAACTCACCGTACCCATAGAACTCTGAGGCGCCGAGGCAAGCACAGAGGCGAGGTCCGCGAAGTACGGATACTGCGACCAGGCAGCGCGGTCACCGATGACGTAGAGACGGCGCTTCGCTCGGCTTGCAGCGACATTGACAAGGTTGACGGTCGACGAGGCCCATGCCTTCGCTCCCGGAGCGCCTGGATCGCCACCCAGAACAAGGAAGACCACATCCGCCTCTCGGCCCTGGGCGGTATGGATCGTGCCGCCGCGCAACCCGGGGTATCTCCCCCCTGAGGGAACCCAGTGCGTTGGCCACCACCCGGAACGGCGAGATGGCGATGATCTGCGACATAGCAACACCTTGGGCCTGGAGTTGCTCGATCTGTTTTCGCAGCTCCTCAATCTGATTATCCTGAAGATGCGTGCCAGGAGTTCTTGCTGGGACGTCGATCCAATGGCTCGGCGAAATCTTCGGCTCATGAGGGTCGTCAAACAGATCAGGGTTATCGGGATCATCCAGGCGACGCTGGACGCCACTCACCATCATGCTCCCGTAGGCGATCTCATTGCACAGTCTGAACATCGGGTTGTCACATCGGCGATGCACTGTTAGTGGTGCACTCACCCACATGGGCTTCTCTCCGTGATGCAGAGTGGTCCCATAGTGCGAAACGCGGTCAGCGAGAGTCTGGACCGAGGCGAGCGGCGGAATCCAAACCGGTGAGACACCGAACGCAGCAGCAATGTCGTACTGAGCTTTGCGCGGCACCGTCACTACCGGCTGCAACTGCAGCGGGTCTCCGACGGCAACGACCCGCCGAGAGCGCCAGATCCCTCCAACGGCGTACTGCGGGCAAGCCTGTCCGGCTTCATCAATGAGCAGCCATCCGAGCGACTCGGGACCAAGTCCTGCGAACATACGCCCGAAGGACGCGAAGGTCGTCGAAACCATCGGCACGACCAGGAAGAAGGTCTGCCACGCCGCACGTATCTTTTTCCGGCTCCAGGTTACGCGGGTAGGTACCGGCAACCACCTCAATGGCTGCACGTAGCCCCTTCACCATGTCCTTTGCCGCATTGGCCAGAAAGTCCTCATGGAGCCCAAGCGCTGCCAGGAACAGGTCGGACCGAGCCGCATCGAGCTCCGCGTCGAGCCACGGAGTGTTCTTCTCACGGTCTTCTCTGTCCCGACCCTCATCCGGGTACCCGCTCCCGTAATGCTCGCAGTCCTCCGACACCTGCTGTCGCAATTCGACCACTTCCTCGGAGAGGCACCTACGTCGATTCTCGGAGCTTGCTAACTCACCAGAGATGTAACGCGTTCTCTCGTCGAGTGACTGCGCATGCCGGCTCACCTGTTGCCAGTTCTGCTCCGTAGTCCGCAACCGTTCTTCAAGAGGCTTCAGCCATTCCCTCCACTCGCGAATAGCACGTCCCAACGTGAAGAGCGTCTCGAGCACTCCGGGCTTGAGCGCTGCGTGCCGGTTCCGGAGGCTGCTGGCCTCGGAGTACTCAATCTGAGCACGCTCGACGACATTCGCATACTTCTGACTCTCGTTAGCAGCCTCGGTAGCCTCCGCCGTGAGGCGCTGAGCCTGCGCAGTGAGCTCCACCTCCTCCCGGAGAGCAGCCTTGAGACGTTCCAAACGCCACTGAGCCGCTTCTCGCTGAGCGATGAGTTCGTCGACACGCCGCTCGGCCCGGCAGAAGTCCGCTCGCGCCTGAGGCCAAGTCTTATACGGGGCCTTTCCGTCGCGCCACAGATTCAGGCGCGTCTGCATACGTGGAGCAGTTCCCGGAATACGTTTCTTGTCCCGATCCGTGACATCGAACCAGAAGGCTGAACGGAAAGCTGCCCGATTCCGTTTGTTGCCCAGTCGGGCCGCGACCAACCCCCAGGCCTTGTGATCCGTTCCCTTGGCATTCTCGCGTTCTTGCCCTCCAGCCTCAGAAAACGCCAGAGTCGCAGAGGCAATGTCAGCAAAATAGTCGGCGCTTTCCCTCCATTTTCTATCGATCGCACCAAGAGCGGGAATCTCGACACTGATGTTCTCAACGGCGGCATTGTTCGCCGAAGCAACGACCATCTCGAATCCAGTGAGTGCCGGCTGAAGTTGACGCACCTCACGCCGGAAGCCATCACCGGACTGCCAGTAGTGCGTAGTCGCGGCGAAAGCGTCGTCAGGACTCTCCAATTCGGCGAGGCGCCGTGCACGTTCAACGACATTGCCGGCCAGGATGTCGCGCAGCATCGTCGTCTTGCCGGTGCCAGGCGGCCCGTTGACCCCCATCAGGCCACTACCTGCACCAGCTAAATCACCCAAGGCCCGGTTGACTGCGAATTGCTGACGCAGCGCCAGGCCGTGCTCAGGGTTGGAGGGCCAGCGACCTTTCGGCAGCTGATCGACCCGAACCCCAGCATCTGCAGCAGCGTCATCCCGGATAACATCCACCCTCCGTGCCACAGGTACTTTAGCGTCGGCAGTCAGATACTCAGACAGTGCCCGCGGGCAGCCTCCATTGAGCAGTCCTCTCGCGACAGTCGTGAGATCGTCAAGGAAGAAGCTGTTGAGAAAGTCGATGTCCGCACCCGGGTCGTCGGCACGACGGCTGGAGACGGCAACCGACGAGATGATGATACGTTCACTGGCCAGTACAGGCACTCCGGCGATTCCCGAGACCCTGTGAGCGATGCGCAGCAGTTCCTGCAATGAGTCTGCATCCTGAGCAGGAGGTTGCTCAGTATCAGCTGCCTCACGACGATCTCCCTCGAAGGCATCCACCTCTTTCGTGAACTCTTCTGCAGCCTGGGCGAAGCCACTGCCCCAGTGCGGACTCGGCACTTCACGGGTGCTCCGGATCCTGGCGACGGCCCACAGCGCCGAGGAAAGCGTCGCAGAGTCCACCATGAGCGCTCCACGTTCGTCGAGCATGACCGCAGCGCAGGCGCTGAGTCCAGCCGTACGTTCATCGTACGCATCCTGATCCTCGGCAAAGACATAGTGCAGGTCCTGATAGATTTCCTCGAGGCCGTACACGCCGAGATAGACTGTGTGCTGCCATTTCATAGACGTGTCATTCACCGGAGGCGGAGGGCGCAGCACTGCCCAAGGCAGAGCCTCCCGAGGCTCCCATTCGATCACCTGACGGTCTTTCGGTTGTGTCGACCGCCTGGGTACCTCAGGCACCTTCTGAGGGCTGAACAGCTCCAGCATCCACCAGTACCTCAGGATCCGCTGACGAGTCTCAGCGGGAGTATTCATATCCATGGAAGGATTCTGCCAGGTCGAGGCGGTTTGTGTGGATGATTTGTACGGGATACTTCCAGCAAAGAGGAGGCGTCGCGTTTGGTGCCACCGTTGGCGACTTTTAGGGGGCGAGCCTGGCTGACTACCGTCACGCTCCGGCACATACGCGCTGGTCAGAGCGACACAGGTTCGGGAACATTGGCTGACGGACGCCCCAAAAGTCGCCAAATGTGACACCAAGGCCCCACAGCCCACTGCCGACACTCCGCTCAGCCCACAGCGGCTAGGTTTCAGACGCCAGCACACGCGGCTGGAGGGATAGGCCACCGGCTTGCTCGTCGAGTGGTCTCACAACCCACCGCCGCCCAGACCCACCACGTAACCTGACGTTATGACAACTCTCGAGATGCTCATTGACGTCCTGTCCCGGTCCCGCGAGCGCTTCGACCGCGCCTTCGAGGGTGTCACGCTCGAGCAGGCCAACACCCGGCCCGCCCCGGATCTCGCGCCCCGCATCGACTCCCTGACCTGGCTGGCCTGGCACACGGCCCGCGAGCTCGACATTCAGGTCGCGCCCCTGGCGGGCGTTGATCCCGTCTGGGTCACCGGCGGCCACCGCGAACGCTTCGACCTGCCCCTGCCCGATGACACCGAGGACTGGCATCACACGCCCGAGCAGGCCGCCCAGGTCGTCGTCAGCGACCTCGATCTCCTCTTCTCCTACCTCGACGACGCCTACGCCCTGGCCACCACCTACCTGCGCTCCCTCACCCAGGAGTCGCTCGATGACATCGTCGACGGCTCCTGGGACCCGCCCGTCACCCGGGCCGTGCGCCTGGCCTCAGTCATTGACGACGCCGCCCAGCACTCCGGCCAGGCCGTCTACACCCGACGTCTCCTGGGCCTGCCCGGCTAGACCCACAACCCACCCCGCCCACACGTTCGCCCCGACCTGGCGGTTCAGGTCGGGGCGAACGGCTCCCACATGACAAGAGTCTGCTGGGGCCCGCGTGGGCCGGTGGTGCGGGAGGATCAGGCGGCGGGCTCCACCGCCTTGCCACGGCGCAGCACGGTGACGGGCCGCAGCTCCGCGTCGGTGACGACGACGTCGGCCCACAGGCCCGCCCGCAGCGCCCCCACGGAGGAGTCGCCGAGGATCTGGGCGCCCTGGACGCTGGCGGCGTAGACGGCGTCGACCAGGTCGACTCCCCCCTGCCAGGTGGTGCGCACGACGTCGATGAGGTGGGCGGTCCCCCCGGCGATCGCGCCGCCCTCGGTGAGGCGGGCGACGCCGTCGGCTACGGTGACCGGCTGGGAGCCGAGCACGTAGTCGCCGTCGGCCATGCCGGCCGCCGCCATGGCGTCGGTGACCAGAACGACGTTGTCGCGCCCCAGGGTTTCGAACATGTCCAGGACGATGGCAGGGCTGAGGTGCACGCCGTCGCCGATCATCTCCAGGACGCACTCGCCGCGCTGGGCGGCCGCCAGGAACTCGGGCACGGGCCCGGGCGTGCGGTGGTGCATGGGGCGCATGCCGTTGAACAGGTGGGTGGCTGTCGAGCGCGGGGCGCGGACCGGTTTGCCGGCCTCGAGGCGCTCGGCGATGCGGGCGGCGGCGTCGGCCAGGGCGGCGCGTACGGGGGCGGCCTCGGAGTCGGTGTGCCCGAAGGAGGGCAGCGCCCCGCCCTCGATGAGGGCCGCGTTGACGCCGTCGTCACCGGTGATGCCGGGCTTCTCCGGGGCGATGGTCATGGTGACGACGTGCCCGCCGCCGAGCTCGATGAGCTCACGGGTCAGGGCGGCGTCGGGGTCGATGATGTAGGTGGGGTCCTGGGCGCCGCAGCGCTCCACCGAGACGAAGGGCCCCTCGAAGTGGATGCCGGCGAGCTCGCCGTCCTCGCACAGCCCCGCCAGGACCCGGGTGCGTGCGCGCAGGACCTCGGGAGCGGCCGTCACGCAGGAGGCCACGAGCGAGGTGGTGCCGAAGCGGCGGTGCTCGAGCACGGAGACCATCGCCTGCTCGGCGGTCTCGGCGTTGGGGAAGGACTCGCCGCCCCCACCGTGGCAGTGGACGTCCACCAGGCCCGGCAGGAGGTAGCCGCCCTCGGGTGCGACCTGAGCCTGCTCGACGGCGTCTGCGAAGCCGGCCCGTGCGGCCTGGTCAGCGGGCCCGACCCACGCGATGTGGGCTCCGGACAGGACAACCACCCCATCGTCGATGATGTGGTCGGGGGGTGACGACGCGTCCCCGCAGTGCACGGACCTGCATGGCTTCGTTGCTCATGAGTCGGATTCTGTCACCACTTCAGACATCAGACAACCTCCTTCGGGGCGTCTCCTCCCCCCACACTGCCCGGGTAGGTTCCGGCTCCGCTCCGCTCACCCGGCCAGGCGCTGCTCCATGCGGGAGACGGCCCGGTTGACGTCGCGCTCCACGCGGGCCGACGGCGCCGCCCCGCCCTTCCATAGCAGGCCCTCCCCGACCGGCCGCACGGCGACGAGGCGGCCCCGGTCCACCAGGATCGGGCGGAACATGCCGTTGCTCGCCGGGCAGATGAGGCGCTCACCGTCCTCATCGGTGAGGCAGGAGCGGTCCTTGTAGCCCACGTGCAGCTCGTCGAAGGAGCCCAGGAAGTGCGTGGTCTGCGCGGCACTGCGGTGAGCGGACATCAGGTCAGGCAGGTCGGCGCGCATGTAGAGCAGGCCGGTCTTCGGGGCCGACTCACCGGGACCGAGCGGGCGCAGACCTCCGCGGGCCCCGCCCTCGGCGACCGCGCGCACGAGCGGGACACGGCTCCCGGCCGGCTCAGCGGCAGCATTAACCGCGGCTGGGGCCTGCTCCTCCCCCAGCTCGACGGCGTCCTCCAGGGCGCGAGCGGCCTGCGTCTTGGGCAGTGTGGTCCAGCGAGCCAGATCCTCGGCGCCGACCGGGCCGTGGCTGGTCGCATAGCGGTAGGCGATGTGCGCGCAGGCGGCGCGGTGACCGGTCCCGCCGTGGGCGACGTCGGCCCCTACGGGCCCGGAGTCAGCGTCGGGCAGGTCGCGTGCGTCCATGACGAGGTGCTCGTTGCCGGACCGCGGCCCCTGGACGAGGATCCCCTCGCGCTGGAGGCGCACCAGGAGGTGGCGGCGCCGGTAGGCCGAGACATCCTCACCGCGGAAGGCCTCCATGAGGCCCGCCTCCTGCCAGGCCGCCAGCAGCACCGAGCGCCTCAGCGGGCCCTGGTCCTCGATGAGGCCCAGGGCCACCTCGGCGGCGCGCTCGCACAGGGCGGTATCGACGCCGTAAGCCTTCTCGCTGTTCCGCACCCAGGCGTCGGTGCGGTGCATGAGGGCGGCCCGCAGCCAGTGGTGGTCGGCGGCGGTCGTGATGTGGACGGTGCCGCGCATGGGCCAGGAGCGCACCAGGTCGCCTCGCGCGAAGGCGGCCTCAACGTCGGCCAGGGTGGCGGCCGGGGCGCGCACGAGCAGGGCGTGGGGGACGGCGGAGACCTGCTGGCCCCTGGATGGCGAGCTGGCGGGACACTGCCGCGACGACGTCGGGCGCGGCGGTGGCCGGGACGAGGCCCTGGGAGATGATGCGGGCCAGGCTCACCTCGGTCGGCAGCGGCGCGGAGGAGGCGCGGGCGGCGGGCACGGCGGTCTCCTCAGAACAGGCGGGAGCTCGGGTCGTCCATGCCGCGCATGGCGTCGTAGTCGAGGGTGACGCAGCGGATGCCGCGGTCCTCGGCCAGGACACGGGCCTGGGGCTTGATCGTCTGGGCGGCGAAGACGCCCTGGACGGGGGTCAGCAGCGGGTCGCGGTCGAGGAGCTCGAGGTAGCGGGTGAGCTGCTCGACGCCGTCGATCCCGCCGACGCGCTTGATCTCCACGGCCACGGAGCGGCCCTCGGCGTCCTTGGCCATGATGTCGACCGGGCCGATGGCGGTGGGGAACTCGCGGCGCACCAGGCGGTAGCCGGCGCCCAGGACCTCGATCTGCTCGGCCAGGAGCTCCTGGAGGTGGGCCTCGACGCCGTCCTTGGTGAGCCCGGGGTCCACGCCCAGCTCGTGGCTGACGTCGGAGATGGTCTCGAAGAGGCGGATGACGAGGCGGTCGTCGGTCTTGGTGGCGCTGACCTCCCAGACCTCGCGCACGCCGTCGGCGGCGGCCTCCTCGTCCGGCTCGGTGACGGCCAGGCGGGCCGGGGCGCTCATCCAGTTCAGGGGCTTGTAGGAGCCGCCGTCGGAGTGGATGAGGACCGAGCCGTCGGCCTTGAGCATGAGCACGCGGGTGGCCCGGGGCAGGTGGGCGTCCAGGCGGCCGGAGTAATCGACGGAGCAGGAGGCAATAACGAGGCGCACCCGCCCACCTAGCGGGGCGGGCCCGGCCTCGACGCGACACCGGGGCCGGCGGGCCTGAGCATCGTGTCACCCGAGCGAGATCTCAGGGCACCCGCTCGTAGACGGTCTCCTCCAGGTCGCGCATCTGCTTCTCCACGCTGTGGGCCAGGGCTGGGTCATCGAGGCGCAGGCCGAGCTCGACGTTGCGCTCCTCGGCGCTAAAGGAGAAGTTGGCGCTTCCCACCAGCAGGAAGCGGTGGTCGATGCTGAGGAACTTGGCGTGGCTCGTCACGGCGCGCCCGTCGTCCTCGGGAGCGCGGGTACGCATGACGACGGCGCCGCGTAGCCGCCGGGCGATCTCATCTGTTTTCAGGTGGGAACTGCCACCCCAATCATGGTTCTGCTCCCAATACCCTCGCCGTCCCTCGGGCCGGTGGAAGGGCCCGTCGGCGGCCTGGGTGTCCAGGTAGAGGCGCACGGATACACCGGGACGCTGTGCACGCAGGGCCACCAGGGCGGTCCACAGGGCGGAGCTGGGCTGGAGGTTGTAGGTGGCGCAGACCACCGAGGTGTTGGCGCTGCCGACCAGGGCGAACACGTCTGCCGTGAGGGCCCCGCTGCCGACTGCCCCGGCCGGGGCGGTCCACACGGGACTCACATCCTTGATTCTGGAGGCGGCGCCGGCGACGGCGCGCAGGACGTCCACTGACTGCTCCCGCGTCTGCGGTCCGAGTCCTGCGGCGCCCAGCAGCTCACGGACTCGTGGTCTTCTGGGCGCAGGCACGACGACGAGCGCCTGGCTCAGCGTCGCGCCACCGGAGAGGCGGGCAGCGATACCGTCGGCCTCGCTTCCGGTGAGGAAGGCACCCAGAGCGCGCAGTGGGCTCGGTGGCTCGGAATCGTCGGTGGGCACCATGAGGTTCCCTTACCTGCCCCGGTGGTCGTAGAAGAAGGCGAGGTCGCGGTTGCTCCCTGTACCGGTGCCCGTCCCACCGTCCGTATCTGGAAGTGGGATGACGAAGCGCCGGTCGAGGAAGCGGTTGGCGCGCTCACAGGAGGTCTCTGAGACCATGGTGCAGCAGTGACAGGCAGCGCCGTGGAGGAAGTCCTCGGGGTCCTTGGGGACACGCCGGGCGCAGACCGGGTCCGAGGAGCAGCGAGTCATGGCGTGCAGGGCCTGGTCGAGGATATCGGCCAGACGGTTGGGCTGGGACAGGGAGACCAGCCCACCCAAGGTGCCGTCGGAGTCGGAGGCGGTGGTGGTCAGGAGCATCCCGGCAGCGGCCTCGCGCTGCTCGGTGGCGCGCCAGGCGTAGATACGCTCGCTGATGGAGGCGGCCCCGTAACCCGAGGACATCGCCATCTGGCGGATAAGGGCGTGGGTGAGGGTGTGGACGAGCCAGTAGCGTGGCGGGGCGAGGCGCTCGTCGGGATGGATCTGCTTGGCCGTCTCGGAGAAACGCCGCTCGAAGTTGCGCCGGTGGGCAGCGCGGTGGGCGGCCCACACGGGGCTGGCGAGCACCCTGGCCTCCCAGCGGGCGACAGCATCCTCGTCGAGCTGGATGAAGATACCCTCACCGCGGTCCTCAGTGGCCGGCACCCAGGCAGGGCGGCCGGAACGGACCAGGGAGACGAGCCGGGCCTCGGAGTCGTCGATCCGGTCGTAGTCGTCCACGCGAGTGAACCCGAGGACGGCGTTGACCTTGCGCAGGCGGTCGACGGCGAGCACCCGGCTCACCCCCGGCCGGCACGTCCCCGAGGCTCCGTGGAGAGATGACGAGCCCACTGTCGCGGTCCTCGTGGTGATCGCCGGGCGGCTCGGTGAGGAGGTAGTTCCACTCGGGCACGAGGAGGTCCACCGGATCCCAGCTCTCACGCCGTTTGAGGCGGTCGTCGTCGCTCTCCGCGGGCAGGGCCAGCGTCCTCAGGAGCTCGGTGAGCTCATCATCGTCAAGTTCTAACAGCCGGACGGCGTCGGCATCGCCTCGTTTGAGGAGCATGCGGACGAGGGGAAGGTTCTCCCCCACCGATTCGAGGTCCTCGCCCAAGGCTCGTCCCAAGGCCGTCAGGCGATCACGTTTCTGCTCCGCGGGGTCCAGGCGCGGCATGTCGATAATGGACTGGGTGGCGGCGAACCAGAGGTTGGAGGCGCCCACGAGCATGACGCGGGGTTCGGCCTGGCAGCCTCCCTCGGTGAAGATCCCCAGGTGGGGGTGGCGGCCGCGGCAGCGCGGGAGCCGCTGGCGTCCCTCATCCCCCTGGGCCTGGGACATTCGTCGGCGGGCTCCGCAGGCGCGGCAGGAGATGAAGGCGGTGGCGCCCCGCTGGGAGGTGTCGCTCATGGTGAGCTCGGGGTGGGCGGCCTTGGGGCAGTGGGCTCCCTCATGGACCCACCAGTCGTAGGGGAACTCATCGAGGTGACCGCTCGGGCAGACGATGAGGTAGCGGGCGGGCACGCATGGTGAGCGTCGTCTGCCCCGGCGCTTGGCTGCGCCCTTGGCACCCCTGCGTCCCTGGGCCACGGCTGCCCGGGTGGGGCGCCCAGGGCAGTCGATGTGCTCGAAGACGGCCTGGTCGGGCCGGAAGGGATGGGTGTTGTGGTAGCCGTTGACGAATCGGCTGAGCGGCGCCAGCAGGTCGCAGCCGGTGCAACGCATCCACTGGGGGAATACTCTCGCCGGTACGCCCAGATCATCTCCGTCGCGGCGCGCGCCCGGCCCAGGGGGCTGCCAGGGGAAGTGCCGCAGCTCGCTGACCTGGTGGCCGAGCATGAGCTGGACCGTTTCCAGGAGGCGGGGCGCGTGGACGGTGACGGGGTCGGCGGCACGGCGCCGCCAGATCCGCGCCCAGTCGTCCAGGCCCGTGGGCATGACCGTGAAGTGGGGCAGGTCGATGATGGCGCCGGGGCCGTAGGTGTAGAGCAGCGTCGTGGGGCGGGCGGAGCCGACCTTGGCGTAGTTCTTCTTGGCCTGGTTCTGGCTGAGGTCGTCGGCGTCACCGAGGGGGTCGACGCCGATCCCGTCGTCGAGGTCGGGGGTGCCCGAGCCGTCCTGGTCGATGTCCTGGTCCGGGCTCACCGTTCCTCCTGATCCGTCCGGGCGTCACTGGTGTCACTTGCCTCGCGGGGCTCCTGTCGTTCCCAGGAGGGGGGCGTCGTCGGTCGAGTCGTCAACGAGCCGGGCCGGGTCCGGGGAGACGAGGAGGTTGATCTCGGGCTGAACCTCCCGCATGGAGCTGGCGACAACGAAGGGGCCGTCATCGAGCCTGGAGCCGCCTCTGCCGGCCGACTCGGCCAAGCGCAGGAGTGGGAAGTGATGGACGTCGTCCCGACCGCGCTTGTAGACAAGATCGCCATGCTTCTTGGTGACCTCCCGTTGGCGCTTCTTCCACTCCCCCACGCGGCTGGCCAGGCGGTCCCGGGCGTACTTGCTCTCCTCCTCGCCGGCGGCCGCACTGATGCGAATGGAGAGCTTGTTGACTAGCCGCTCGAGGGCCTCGGCCTGCTCGGTGACGCGGCCTGCGTTGTGCTCAGGGTTGAGGCCGCCGCTGCATCCGGCCTGGGTGACCCGGGCCGCGGCCACGAGGGCGCCGTCAAGTCCACGGTCGATGGCGGTGACGGAGAAGGGGGTGACGGTCAATGGTTCGACGCGCGCGTAGAAGGTCTCGTGGAAGTGGCGGAACTGCTCGTAGTGGGCCAGGTCTCGGGGCCGGGCCCAGTTGCCCAGGGTGATGACGAGGCCGGGACGGTTCGCATCCCGGCCCACGCGGGAGGTGGCTTGGATGTACTCGGCGGTGTTCTTGGGCTGGCCGACGACGAGCATGAGGCCGAGGCGGGAGACGTCCACACCCACCTGGAGCATGGAGGTGGCCAGGACGACGTCGTAGGGGTTTGCCGCGGCCCCCTCGCTGATCCACCTTTTTGCCTGCTTGTGCGGCTGCGGCCACGGCGGCCTTGGCGGTGGTGGAGTCGACGCTCGGGTCGAAGGTGAGCGCCATCCGGTCCAGGGTGGCGGTGATGTCGGTGGAGGCGATGCGCGAGGTGAGCTCTCCCAGGTTCAGGGCACCAAATGCTGTGCCGCGGCGGCGCGGCAGGAGAGAGTCACGGCCGGGCTTGGCCAGGCCGGTCTGGATGTCGTCCTGGACGTAGCGGGCCATACCGGCCAGCTCCCGAGTGGCGGAGAAGTACCCGACGAGCGTCATGTAGGGGTCGGCGGCGGCGCCGAGCCGGTCGAAGAGGAGCTGGGCGCCGGCCATGACGGTCTGGGTGGTCTGGATCTCGGCGGCGGTCAGACGCACTCCGGTGGTGGACAGGCCCACGTAGAGGCGCCCGGGGTGGGCGGCGTCAACAGGAACCGTGCGGGAGAAGAAGGTGTCGGAGGCGTCAGGACCTGGGGCGGGAAGATGGTGACGTCGCGGCCGTAAAAGGCTGCGGACCTGATCGGCCACATTGCGGACAGTGGCCGAGGAGGCCACGAGGAGGGACGGGCGGGTCGGCCGTCAGGGGCCCTCCAGGCGCACATGGTCTCGACGGCGGTCTCGAACAGGCCGACCGTGGTCCCTAGGGCCCCGGTGATGAGGTGGAGCTCATCCTGGATGATGAGGTCCGGGGGCCGCAGCCGGGTGGCGGGACGGATCGCGGCCGCCGGCAGCTCCCCCTTAGGCTGGTGGCGCCCGTTCTCGCCGAGTGTGCAGCCGGTGAAGTCGTGGGTGGAGTCGTGGCCGGGGTAGGGGACGTAGCCGTGGCGTTCGCAGCGGCGGGCGACGTGCCCGAACAGTGTGGCGGCGTGCCCCTCGCGAGCGAGGCGGGCAAGCTTGTCCACGGTGGCGATAACGAAGGCCGGGGCGAGCCGGTAGATCTCCTCATCGGTGGTCAGCACCGGCAAGCCGTCGGGTACGTTGCCGTCACCCTCGGAGAAAGGGCACTGGCCGAGCTCGTCGGAGCAGCGCAGGATGACGCGGTCGGCGTTCCCGGCAACGGAGCCGATCGTGACGTCCGCAGGGCTGAGGGGAAGGCCGCACCAGGGGCAGTGGCCGAGCTGGAGGGCGGAGAAACGGTACCCGGCCCCACTGCCTCCCCGGTCGTTGAGTCGTTCAAGCTCCTTCTCGGCCTCGCTCACCCGCTTGGGGGACACGGCGGTGCCGACCCACAGGCCGATACGGAAGGGCTCCTCACCCCAGATGGCGGGGTCCTCGCGGCGGGCGAGCTCGGCGGCGCACACCAGGGTGGTGGCGCGCTGGAACTGCTGGGAGGTGAGCAGGCGCAGGGTGTAGCGCATGAGGACGGTGACGCCGGAACGCCCGTCAATGGGTCCGTCGGGCGTCTCGAGGAGTCCCTGGCGGCGGCGGATGGCGAAGGCATAGGCGGCCAGTCCCAGGTAGGCCTCGGTCTTGCCTCCACCGGTAGGGAAGAAGAGGAGCTGGGCGGCGGCCAGGTCCCCGGAGCGGCGCGGCAGGGCGGGGTCGGTGAGGGCCGGCAGCTGCATAAGGATGAAGGCGAGCTGGAAGACACGCCAGTGGTGGGGGTAGCCACCGGCCAGGACGCGGGCCTCGACCTCCTCGACGCTGAGGCCAGAGTCGACGGCACGGGCGGCGGCGATCTGGGAGTGGACGCGCTGGTCGGCCATGACCCGGTTCATGAAAGCGAAGCAGCGACGGGCCTCGGGGTCGGTCAGAAGGTGGTCGATACCCTCGGCGAGCTGACCCAGGACCTGGCGAGCCTCAGCCAGGGCCTCGGCGCCGGTATCCCGCAGGTGCCCCGGCAGGGCGGCGACGGCGGCCTCCTGCTCCACCAGCCAGGCCGCGTAAGCCTCCACGATGGGTTCCAGGGCGGCGCGGAGCTGGGCGGTGTTCTGGGACTCAGCCGCGGTGGCCAGGGTGCGCATATTGAGCTCGGCCCCCTGCACGGGGGTGGCCGCGGTCTGGGGCGTCTCCACAGTGGGCATCCAGGTGGTGCGGACCTGGAAGGCGCGGCGGGGTGCGCTCTTACCGGGCGAAGGCTTCCGCACACTCCAGTCGACCGAGCAGGTGCGTCCGACGGCGAACTCGAGGCGGTCGCGGTACTGGAGCTCGAGGCGGGCCTCCTCCGGGTCGGAGGCCGGCTGCACGCCGGGAGCCGGAGGGAGGAGGGGTCGTGAACGGGGAGGAACACGTCCCGGTTGTCCGCATCAACATGGATTTGGGTCTGGAACATCCAGGCATGGACAGGAATGCGGCGGGGGTGTCTCCTGGTCGTTGCACAGGGCGAGTTCGATGAGGTAGCGGCCGCCCGGCCCGCCGGCCGGTGAGGTGTCCCGGTATGAGTCGACGCGCAGAAAGACGTCATTCTCAAGCTTGCGATCCAGGGTACGCCCCGGCGTGAGGTCCGCCAGACGCAGGGAAAAGTTGTGGTAGTGCGGGATGCGGCGGTAACGAGTGATATGAGAATCCCGGCTACTGGCCGGGTCGGAGGAGGAAACCGGAGCCTCTGCGTCATCGCGGCCGGTGGACTCATAGGTACCCCAACTGACGTGGATGGCGATGGACTCCAGCTCGGCGGGGTCGGCGGGGACCTGGAAGCGCAGCCCCATGGAGGCCGGGATCATGAGGCCGCGGCGCACGGGCTCGTCATCGGTGTCCTCGCCGGGGTCCTCCTCGGCGGTGGCGTTGGTCATCTCCTCCTCGACGCCGGTGACGGGGGCGCCGGTGGAGGCCGCGGCCTCAAGGCCGTCGGCGGCGCCGGTCAAGCGGGTGGGAGCGATACGGCCCAGGAGATAGCGATCATCGGGCGGGGTGGTGAGGACCTCGGTGTCTCCCTCGGCCGGGCCGATGAGCTCGCGCCCCAGCACCTCGACGATTCCGGCGCGGGCGGAGGCCGAGGTGTCGCCGAACTCCTGCCCGAAGACGTAGGCGCTGCCGTCGTGGGAATTACTGGGGATCGACGGGCCGGTGGAAGGCGTGCCCGCAGAGGGGGCGGTCTTAGATGTCAAGGGTCGCCTCCTGGGCCTGGGCAGAGCTGGCGGGCTTGCGGCCGCGCCGGGAGCGGGAACCGCCGATGGACTGGCCTGAGGCTGCCGCGGCAGCGGCCTCGGCGGCGGCGCGGCGGTGGTTCTCCTCCAGGAGCCGGTCGAGGATCTCCACGAGGGTGGCTGGGGGCACGGTCCAGCGGGTCATCTTCCGGTAGGTGTGGAAGCCGTGGGTGAGGTCGAGGTCCTCCCAGCCGTAGGCGGCGGCGACGGCTGCATCGAGCTCCACGTGGATGGCGCGCATGCGGTCCACATCCGGGTCGGTGCCGGCCTCCAGGCCGGGGTCGTTGATGAGGTTGTAGAGCTTGGTCAGCCCGAGCTCGCGGCGCAACATGATCTCGCGCCGCTCGGTGTCTAACGTGCGGCCGATCGCCTCCAGTTCCAGCGTGGGCTCAGGCCGGGGAAAGGTGTCAAAGACATCTGAAGGAATATACCTCGAGTCACCACGCATACTCGCCCCGTATCGCACGACCCAGCTCTGGTGGATCGACGACGACAAAACAGCTTGAAAGACAAACGACTCTTCTGCAAACACGACCAACATATGAGAAAGCACTTGCCTAGCAGACACCCTCGCCGGCATGAGCGTATTGCTTGTCTGGGCAACAACAAGCACCTCATTGAGGCTCGCAATTGCTTTCCGCATCGCAGGGCGAGTGTTATAAAACTTCCACCATTCGTTAACCATACGTGGATATTTTTCGGCATTTTTTGATAATCGTTCCAGACGAACTTCATTAAACAGGTACCGCCACGGTAACTCATACCGCCTAGCCTCTTCTTGGCTCCGCTCGTTGAAGTCAACGACCCATCGGGATGCGGAACAGTCAGGACGAGAGTTGAGATCCTCTCCATTGAGGTAGGGGAAGAGCACCTCAGCGTTGCACGGATCCTCGGCGATCCACCCCCGAGCCTCCTCCGGCTCGAGAATGAATCCTTTTCCTAGCACGTAACAGCCAATAAAGGCCAGTCTCGCATTATCAGCGAGGCGCTCAGGTCTTCCTTCTACACGACCAGCGGGCTCCAACAGACTACTGATATGAGGCACTGACTCATCATCGCAGATCATCGTTGCCTGAGACGAGACAGCATTTCGCGTTCCCCACACGGCCGCAAACTCGAGGTTGGCATTCTGAGAGGGCCAGGAGCGCGATTGGACGGCACGGGTAATGGTGAAGCCAGAGTCCACCATCTGATCCAGTCCGACCTCACGGGTGTCACCCTGGGCAACGGTATTCGTAGCGATGAGCCCCAGCGTGCCACGTTCATTGAGCAGAGAGGAAGCGCGGAGAAAGAAATAGGCAACCAGGTCCACATTATCTGCTGGCCGTCCCGCAAGTACATTGATAAGCCATCCGCGCAGGTTCGCTCCCATCGCCCCGCTGATCTTCTTTCCGCCGAGAAATGGCGGGTTGCCGACAATCGCGTCGAAGCCTCCTCGTTCCATGACCTCGGGCATGGCCAGGGGCCAGTGGAGGCAGTGCCAACGCTTGTAGTCGGTGGGCACGGTCGGAGTGAGGCCGCGTTCCAGAATGGCCTCGAGCATGGAGTCGTCACTGGCTCCCTCAGTGGGGAAGGCCCGCCCCAAGGCCACCGCCAGGTCACTGTAGACCTCGTTGAGCCGTTTGCCGGGTTTCGCCCCGGTCTTGAGGTTGAGGCCCACGGCCACGATCGCGTCGGCCACCCGGGTCAGAAGCTTCAGATCCTCCTCATTCTTATGCTGGAGGCGCTGCTTGGTCGTCGTCGAACGGGCGGGGTCGGTACCGCTGACCTCGCTGGCGAGGTCCTGGCGACGCTCAGTCACCCTCTTGACCACGGTGTCGACATCGAGAGCCTCGGCATAGGCGCCGGTGCGGTCGAGTTCGAAGAGTCGTTGTGTTGTCGCTGCTACGGGGTCGATGTGCTGAGCCTTGAGCTGGCGCAGGTCGGTCAGGCCCAGGAGCGAGTTGCCGACGAAGACCTTGTCATCGACGAAGCTGAAGGGCTTGTCCTTATCCAGGGAGACGAGCCACAGGGAGAGTTTGCACATCTCCACGGCCATCTCATTGATATCCACCCCGTAGAGGCAGCGGGCCACTACCTTCCGCAGGGCCTGGCGCTCCAGGTCAGCGGGCCGCGTGCCCTGCTGCAGCGCGCCCTCTCGGGTCCATGCCTCGACGAGCTCGCGGGCCAGGAAGCGGGCCGCCGCCACGAGGAAGGCGCCCGAGCCGCAGGCGATATCCGCTACGTGCAGGTCGAGGATGCGGTCGGAGGACACCGGCTGCCACTGGCTGCGGTCGTCGGTCTCATGGGGGCCGGGTGAGTAGACGAGTGGGTCCAGGGCGTACCTCACCACCTCCTCGGCCAGGGTGCGGGGCGTGTAGTGGGCTCCGGCGTTGCGCCGTGACGGGGTCTCGGTCACCACGAGGCCCCCGCGCTGGATGACGACCGGTCGGCCCCACAGGTCCCTGCGGATGACGCCGATCCAGGGGGCGCAGATCCGCGCGCAGGGTCTCATCGCGGGTGACGGCGAGCAGGGCGCGGTCGACGTCGGGCAATGTGTCCCCGGCGACGAGAGCCTTAGCCAGGGTTTTGCAGGTGGGTGGCTTGGCCCCGGGCTGGTCCTCCTTGATCCAGGCGCTGATCGCCCCGGCGAGGTCGGCATCCTCGGCATACCGCTCCGCGAGCTCGTTCAACACCGACAGCGGGACCTCGGGCTCCTCACCTTCCTTGCCGAGCAGGCCGAGAATTGTCTCCTTGGCACGGGTACAGGTGTAGCCGAGCAGGCCCTCGTAGATGTAGCCGATCTGCTCCACGTCGATGTCCCGGAAGGACAGGCGCCGGGCCTCCTGGCCTTTGAGGCGAGCGGTCTGGAGGGAGCGCAGCACGTGGAGCATGACCCGGTCGGAGACGGTGAGCAGCAGGGTGCCGCTGGCATCGGTGGCCGTCAGGAAGGGAAAGCGTTCGGGGTCGAACAGGGAGCCGCCGTAGGCGGGGATGCGCATGTCCTCGGTGTTGACGCCGCCGTGCAGGGCGCGGGAGGTGGCCAGCAGCCGGTGCCAGGTCAGGCTCGTGCCGTCCATGGACTCCTCGCCCTCGTCGCGGGCGCGAGCCTCCAGGGCGTCCAAGACCGTGGCCAGGCCGTAGCCACCGGTGTAGAGGGAGTCGGTGGGCAGCAGCCCGCGCTCCTCGGCGAAGAGGAGGAAGACGCAGCGCATCATGACGGTAACAACCGCCTCGTAGACCTCCCGGGGCTCGGCTCCTAGCGGATCGCTGTCCGTCTGTCCGCCCGGATCGTTGCCAGGCTCGGAGTCCCCCGAACTCACTGAGGTCTCGCTTTCGGCAACCTTGAGGAGGGCGTCGGACAGGGCTGAGACGATGAGCTCAACCGCGCTGCGCACCTGGGTGCCCAGGGCCTCGGTGACCTCCTCCGCGGCCAGGACCGAGTCCTCGAAGAGCCGGGGCAGGCGGTGCGCCGCGGTGCCGCCCACCAGGCGGCGCACGCTCAGGAGCTCGCAGAAGGCGTCGCGGGTGGCCGGCTCCTCCACCCAGGTCTGGCAGTCCACAATGCCGGAGGCCGCACTTCCCTCCCGCGGGGCGCTCACCATGGCCCACCAGCGCCCGTCGGTGACCACGCCGATGGAGCAGGTGGAGCCCGGGGCTCGCAGCATTGCGGCCATCCGGTCGATGGGGCTCGTGGCCCAGCCGTCCTGGCCCACCTCCCGCAGGGAGTCGGCCGGGTCGGTCACCAGGACCAGGGCGCCGACTTCCTCGCCGCGCATGAGCGCCCCTGTCGGGGTGACCGTCACGGCTTGGATGCCGTCGGAGGTTGCGTGGTAGGTCTCCGCGAGCGCCGGGCGGTCCTGCGCGGTCACCCAGAAGTCACCCCAGCCCAGGACCTCAGTGAGTACCGTCCCCACCCATGCGTCCCGGGCCCTGCGGTAGGAAGTCAGAGTCGCCTCGGAGTCCCGGTCCGCGTCCCAGGCGTCCCAGGCACGGTCCAGGGCGGGCTTGGCAGCGCGCAGCACCTCGCGGCGCTCACGACTCAACCCCGGGATCCCCTGCGGATAAAGGCCTGCAAGGACGGGCACGGAGAGAAAGGGGCCCTCGGTGTCCACCAGGCCCAGCCACGCCCGGTGCTGCTGGGCGGGGCTGCGCCCGCCCCGAGGCACCGCGGTCAGCGCCGCCGGCGCCTGCGGCTCCCCTACCAGCGTTACGGCCCCGGGTGCGGGCCTTCAATGCAGGTGTCCTCGGACTCATGACTGCCTCCCCCAGGTCTCGGCGTCCTCCTCGGTAACGGCCAGGACGAGGGCCACCGAGGAGACGTAGGGCCGAACATCCTCATAGCGCGAGCGCACCGCCGCCTCCTCGCGGGTCTCCTCCCCGGCCAGGTCCTCCAGACGGTCCTCCATGGCTCGGATGTCCCGGGCGCGCTGCTGGCGCTGCTCACCAGACCACAGGTCCAGCATCGCCTGCTGCTCACGCTCCTGGGCACGCAGGTGGGCCAGCGAGTCGGTCAGGTTGGCGCGGAAGGCGGCGAAGATGCCGCGCACGCGGTCGAGATCCGCCTGGCAGCGCTCCTCGAGGCTCTGGTGGACGCCCGCCTGCAGGCTCTGGGCCCGGCGGGCCGTCTCCTCCACGAGGCGGGTGCGCAGGTGACCGCCGTCGTTCCACAGGGCCGCCAGGTGGCGACGCACCTCGGGACCGGCCAGGCGGTAGCTGCCGGGGTCGAGGGAGCGGTCCAGGACCTCGTGCAGCGTCTCCTCGGCGATGCGGTGCCCGCGCAGGCGCACGCCGGTGACGAAGACCTGCTCGTGCAGGCGCAGGCCGCCGCGCCCCACCAGCACCAGACGGGACATGGAGGCGGCGCAGGAGTGCTCCAGGCCTGGGAGGACCACGGCCGTCACCCGGCTGACCTCCAGTGGGGGGCTGAAGAGGTTGGCCCGCAGGATACGGGTGGACTTGCGCATGAGCGGATGACCCAGGTGGACGTGGACGATGCCGGGGACGCGCCCGGCCTTCTCATCGAAGGTCACTGGCCTCAGCTGACCCGGTTGGAGCCGGGTGTCCAGGCCGACCAGCGCATCCTGCCAGGAGCGCGCCAGGTCTGGGACCGCGAAGACGCCCGCATCAGTCAGCTCGGAGCCAACCTCCTCCAGGGTTGGCTGGTGGGTCATGGTGAGAGCCTCATCCACCACTCGCCGGCCAGCCTGCGGGGTCAGGTGCATGTCCGCCTTGGTCCGCTCATAGCTGCGGGCCAGGGCGGTCAGCTGCTGGTTGAGCCGGCCGCTTCCGGCCAGGGCGGAGTCGATGGCCTGCTCATCGCGGCCGCGGGCCGGGGCCTTGCGCAGGCTGCGACCCAGGAAGCGCTTGGTGATCTGCTCGTCAATGAGCGGGTTGACCGCGCCCAGATCCCGGGTCTCGGTAGCGATCTTGTCCGCAAGTCGTCCCAGGAATTCCTGGTGCCCCGCGTAGAGGCCCTCGCCGGCGGCCACGGGGGCGAGGTAGAAGATCGTGGGGGTCTCCCGCTGGCCGTAACGGTCGATGCGCCCCACCCGCTGCTCCAGGCGGGATGGGTTGAAGGGGACGTCGAAGTTGACCAGGCGGTGGCAGTACGTCTGCAGGTCAATGCCCTCGCCGGCGGCGTCGGTGGCTACGAGGACGCGTACGTCCTCCTCAGTGGGGTGGGCGTTGAAACGCGCCCGGATGTCCTCGCGCTCCTCGGCGGAGGTGGAGCCACGGATGACCGCCAGGCGCTCGCCGTAGCCCTGCTGGCGCAGAACCGAGACGATCCAGTCGAGGGTGTCCGCGTACTCGGTGAAGACAACGACCCGTTCATTGGTCCATGTGCGCCCGTCGGGCCGGCGAGACGGCGTCGAGCATGGACACGAGGAGCCTCGAGGCGGGAGTCGGGGCGGGACTGGTAGCCGCGCGCCCAGTGGGCCAGGTCCTCGAGCTGCTCGCGCGTCGCGGCGCTCAGCGGGTCCGAGCCGCGGGTGGCCAGCAGCGTGTCCAGCTCCGGCTGGGCAATGAGGCCCTCCTCCTCATCGGACTGCCCCGAGCCCATGACCTCGGTGTAGTAGTCGTCGTAAGCGTCATTATCATCGCCGAACCAGTCCGCGTCGCCTGTGGGAAGAGCGGGATCGAGGTAGCCCTCCAGGGTTTGGGCAAAGGCCCAGGGGCTGGACAGGAAACGCTTTTTGAGCAGCAGGGCCGCGATGTCGAGGCTGCGCCGTCCCTGGGCACGCCCGGAGCTGCGCAGCAGCGAGTCCAACTCGGCGTAAGCGCGCTCCTCATCATCGGCGGGCTCATAAGGGAGCACCTCGACCCGGCGTTGACGGAAGTCCTTGTCGGTGATCTGCGACTTGAGGCGCCGCACGGTCACCTCCTCCAAGGCGGTGGGGTCGATGCTCGCGCCACGGGCGAAACGCCGGGGGTCGATCATCTCCAGCAGGGCGGAGAAGGACTCGGTGTAGCCGTTGTGGGGCGTGGCGGACAGGAACAGGCGGTGCTCGCACTTGTCCGCCAGGCGCCGCAGGGCCCGGGTGCGCTGGGAGTCCACGGCGTAGCCGCGCCCTCCCCCGGCCGCCGAGGGTGCCGCCGGGGCCACGTGGTGGGCCTCGTCGACGACGAGCACGTCGAAGGCGTAACGGCGGGCCGATGCCGAGCGGTCGGTCTCCGCTAGGACCTCGCGCAGGAGCCGCTGAGCGCGCACGCCCGGCAACCAGGCCATGGAGACGATGATGCGCGGGTGCAGCCGCAGCGGGTTGGCCGCCAGGCCGTAAGTGCGCCGGTCGGCGGCCATGCGTGCGGAATCCACGATGACGAAGTCCAGGCCGAACTTCTCGCGCATCTCATCGCGCCACTTCAAGGCCAGGCTCGGCGGGCACACGATGATGACCGAGCGGGCCCGGTGGCGCAGGAGAAGCTCCTCGATGACCAGGCCCGCCTCAATGGTCTTGCCCAGGCCGACGTCGTCGGCCAGCAGCAGGTTGGTGCGCGGAGCCGCGAGTGCTCGGCGCAGTGGCTCAAGCTGGTAGGGCTCAAGGGTGGCGCCTGAGCGGAAGGGTGACTGGAAGGCCTTGGGGTCGGCGGAGGTGACGGCGCCCCAGCGCACGGCATCGACGAAGGCGCCCAGGGTGTCGGGGGCGTCGAGTCATCGGCAGAGATGGTCTCCGGCAGGCCCCGGTCGGGACCACGGAGTTGCCTACCTCGAGCTCCCAGACGACGCGCAGCTCCTCGCCCATGCGGTCCTCGTCGAGGGACTGGAGGGTGACAACGTGCTCGAGGCGAGGGCGGCCGTCATCGGCCGAGCTGCGGGGCAGGCCCTGGGCCTGGACATCGGTGACAGCCCAGGGCCTACCCCGTACCTGGACGACCTGGCCCGCCTCGGGAGGCGCCGATGTGCGCGATGCTGTGACGGTCTGAGACACGACGATTTCCTCCGGTCGCCTGGGGCAGAGAGCGCACCTTGCGGGCAGCCACGCGACCGCGTCATCTTAACCCAGCCTCGAGACCGTCCCACACCAGATCAGGACCTGTTTCTCAGGCGTGATCCGAGGCCTGGGGACGCAGGGCCAGGCGATGGAGGCACCGTGCGCCGTCGTCGAGAACGTACGTCGTGATCGAGGACTGCAATGTCCTCCAGATGACTGGGAAGGGACCCCAGTGGCCTGGAGGAGAACGCAGTCCTCGGAAGAAAAGTACGTCGCCGATCCGCCCCGAAGGCCCCGCCCCGGCGGATCCGGCCGCCGGGCTCACCGGCCGGCCGCAGCCACCGGACTCATCGCTGAGCCCGGCGTCGGGTCTCAGAAGAGCCTGGGCTGCTCGGGGGCGGCGGACTCCACCCAGGCGACCAGCGCCGAGTGGGACTCCTCCATCATGGCCAGGTCGAAGCCCTCGGGGCTGCGAGTGGCGTCCACGCAGTGCACCTCGACGACGCGCCCCTGCTCCCGGCGGCGCCGTGCCTCGGAGAGCTCCAGGTTCAAGCGGCTCCATGAGCGCGAGGGCCTGGTGGAGAAGGACATGAGGCGATACCACTCCAGGGAGTCGAGTCGGAAGGAGGCCACCCCGCTCAGCCAGCCCTGCGCCCCACATGGACGCAGGGCGCACTCGAAGGAGCCGACCTGCCCGGCCAGGTAGCGCAGACGCAGCAGGGAACCCGCCTGCCAGCAGCACGAGGACGGTGACGGCAATCGCCGACCATCCACGTGCTGCCCCATGACTCAGGCCTCCGCGCCCTGCTTCACGTGGTCGGCGGCGATCGTGATGACGTCGTGGTCCACGGGCGAAAGCCGCCGGATACCTCGATACTGCATCTCGCCGTCGATGGGACTCAGTCACCGGACCGGCCCCCAGGACCGCCACGAGGGGCTGACGACCCGGCAGGATCTAGCTCCCCGTTAATCAGGGGCACGGAGACCTGCGTCGCCTCACCGGTCAGGCCTCGCCCGCCGGCGAGACCACCTCAACACGTAAGGCCATGTCCCTCCTTTCCTGCGCCCGGTTCTAGCCGGATCCTAACGACTCAGGCGTTGAGCTCGGCGGCGCGACGCTCGAGGTCCTCGATGCCACCGATGTTGAAGAAGGCCTGCTCCGGCAGGTGGTCGTAGTCACCCTCGCAGATGCGGCGGAAGGCCTCGATGGTCTCCGACAGCGGCACGGTGGAGCCGGCCACGCCGGTGAACTTCTCCGCCATGTGGGTGTTCTGGGACAGGAACTGCTCGATACGGCGGGCGCGAGCCACCGTCACCCTTGTCCTCCTCGCCGAGCTCGTCAACACCGAGGATCGCGATGATGTCCTGAAGCTCCTTGTTCTTCTGGAGGATGGACTTCACGCGGGTGGCGACGTCGTAGTGCTCCTGGCCCACGTATCCGGGGGCCAGCAGGCGCGAGTGGAGGTCAGCAGGTCCACGGCCGGGTAGATGCCTCGCGAGGCGATCTCACGGCTGAGCTCGGTGGTGGCGTCAGGTGGGCGAGGTCGTCGCCGGCGCCGGGTCGGTGTAGTCGTCGGCGGGCACGTAGATCGCCTGCAGGGAGGTGATGGGTGGCCGCCGGCGGAGGTGATGCGCTCCTGGAGCTGGCCCATCTCGTCAGCCAGGTTGGGCTGGTAGCCCACGGCCGAGGCATGCGGCCCAGCAGCGTGGAGACCTCAGAGCCGGCCTGGGTGAAGCGGAAGATGTTGTCGATGAACAGCAGCACGTCCTGGTGCTGGACGTCGCGGAAAGTACTCGGCCATCGTCAGGGCGGACAGGGCCACGCGCAGACGCGTGCCCGGCGGCTCGTCCATCTGGCCGAACACCAGGGCGGTCTTGTCGAACACGCCGGCCTCGTCCATCTCGACGATGAGGTCGTTGCCCTCACGGGTGCGCTCACCCACGCCGGCGAACACGGAGACACCGCCGTGGTTCTGGGCCACGCGCTGGATCATCTCCTGGATGAGGACGGTCTTGCCCACCGGCACCGCCGAACAGGCCGATCTTGCCACCCTGCACGTAGGGGGTGAGCAGGTCGATGACCTTGATGCCGGTCTCGAACATCTGCTCCTTGGACTCGAGCTGGTCGAAGGCCGGGGGCTGGCGGTGGATGGGCCAGCGCTCGCTGATCTCCAGCTGCTCGCCCGGGGCCGAGGTTGAGGACGTCGCCGGTGACGTTGAAGACGATGGCCATGGTCACGTCGCCCACGGGCACGAGATCGGCGCGCCGGTGTCGCGTACCTGCGTGCCGCGCACGAGGCCGTCGGTGGGCCCGAGGGAGATCGTGCGCACGATGTTGTCACCCAGGTGCTGGGCGACCTCAGGGTGATCTCGTGGGGCTCCTCGCCGGCGCTGGTGGCCTGGACGGTCTGCCCGAGGGGCGTTGTACATCGCGCGGGATCGCATCAGGCGGGAACTCGACGTCGATCGACGGCGCCGATGATGCGGGTGATGCGTCCGTCCAGGGGTGAGTGGTGTCAGCCATGTGCGTTCTTCCGTATCTTCCAGAGCTGAGAGGGTCACTGCTCGGTGAGGTGAGTCTGTGTGGGTTCTCGACGACGTCGGGGCTTCCCAGCCTATTCGGACCCCAGGGCGTCGCACCCGAGACGATCTCCGTGATCTCCTGGGTGATGTCGCCCTGGCGAGGCCACGTTGGCCAGGCGGGTGTAGGTGATGATGAGGTCCTCGGCGTTGTCCGTGGCCGTGTGCATAGCCTGCTGGCGGCTGGCCAGCTCGGAAGGCGACCGACTGCAGCAGGGCGTTGCGGATGCGCGAGCCCATGTAGCAGGGTCAGGGAGGGCGTCGAGCACCTCGGAGGAGCTGGGCTCAAACTCGTACAGCGGCATGGGCTGCCGTGCTGGCCGCCAGCTCCTTCTCGAGAGCCTCGTTGCCCGGCGTCGTCGAGCTCGCCGGCCCTTCGACGTCGACCACCTTGAGCGGCAGCATGCGACGCACCTCGGGGACCTGGGAGACCATCGGACGTAGCGGGTGAGACGATGTGGACCTCGGCCACGCCGCCTGCCTCAGCCGGCTGGAGGAAGTGAGTCAGCAGGGTGGTGGCCACCTCCTCGATGGCCTCGTCGCTGGGGCGGTCCGACTGCCCGGTCCAGGAGAACTCGATCAGCGTGCCCCGGAAGCTGAAGTAGCTCTGGGCGCGCCGGCCGAAAAGGTGAGATCACCGGCTCCTTGCCCTCCTTGACCAGCTCCTCGATGAGGCGGCCGGTCTCGCGCAGGATGGTGGCCGGTAGGCGCCGGCCATGCCGCGGTCAGAGGTGACCACGAGGATCGCCACGCGCTTGGTGTCGGTGCGCTCCTGGTGATGGGATGCTCGAAGCGGGAGTAGGGTCCCCAGCGCGGCCACCGCCTGGCTCAGGGCGTGATCGTGGGGCGAGGCCTCCTGCGCGTTGCGGCGCGCCTGCCCGATCCGGGACGAGGCGATGAGCTCCATCGCCCGGAACACCTTCTGGAGGGTCTGGGTCGATCGAGATGCGCTGCTTGTGAGACGCGCTGGTTTCCTGCCACGTCAGCCCCTCTTGACCTGAGCTGCTCGGTGGTCCTCTCGGCAGCGGGCTCCTCCTCAGGGCTCAGCGACCTGGGCGCCCAGCATCTGCTCACCGAGGCGAAGGTGCGTCGGAGGCCTCAACAGCCTTGACCAGGGCCTCCTCGGTCTCGTCAGTGAGCTGACCGGTGGACTCGATGGTGTCGAGGATGTCGGTGTTGCGCCGCAGATGGTCAGGAAGGCGGCCTCGAAAGGGCAGGGACGTCGGAGACGTCGATGTCATCGGGTATCCCTTGGTGCCGGCCCAGACGCTGGCGACCTGCTCAGCCACCGGGTGGGGCGTGTACTGGGGCTGCTGAGCAGCTCCATGAGGCGCTCGCCGCGCGTGAGCTGGGCGCGGGTGGCGGCGTCAGGTCGGAGAGCGAACATGGCGAGGCCTGCATGGAGCGAGTACTGGGCCAGCGTGATCTTGAGGTTCCGGCGACCTTCTTCATGCAGCCTTGACCTGGGCGGCGCCCTCACGCGAGGACACGGAGATGCCGACGTCGACGGCGGGGCGCTGGTCGGCGTTGAACAGGTCGGACTGGAGGAAGATCTGCCCGTCGGTGATGGAGATGACGTTGGTGGGGATGTAGGCCGAGACGTCGTTGGCCTTGGTCTCGATGATCGGCAGCCCGGTCATGGAGCGCCCCAGCTCGTCGGAGGCTTGGGCAACGCTCCAGCAGGCGCGAGTGGAGGTAGAAGACGTCACCGGGGTAGGCCTCGCGGCCCGGCGGACGGCGCAGCAGAAGGGAGACGGCGCGGTGAGGCCTCGGCCTGCTGGACAGGTCGTCGAAGACGATGAGGACGTGCTTGCCCTGGTACATCCAGTGCTGCCGATGGCCGAGCCCGTGTGGGGCGACAGGTGCTAAAGCCGGCCGGGTCGGAGGCCGGGGAGGCCACGATGGTGGTGTACTCAGGGCGCCGCGCTCCTCCAGGGTGGCGCACGGCGGCGATGGTGGAGCCCTTCTGGCCGGTGGCCACGTAGATGCAGCGCACCTGCTTGTTCAGGTCGCCGGACTCCCAGGCCTCCTTCTGGTTGAGGATGGTGTCCAGGGGCGATGGCGGTCTTGCCGGTCTGGCGGTCGCCGATGATGAGCTGGCGCTGGCCGCGGCCGATCAGGATCATCAGGGTCGATGGCGCTGGAGCCCGGTCTGGAGGGGCTCGTGAACGGACTTGCGGGCCATGACGCCGGGGGCCTGGGCTCCAGGGCGCGGCGCCCTCGGCCTCGATCTCGCCCGAGGCCGTCGATGGGACGGCCAGCAGGGTCGACTGACGCGGCTAGGTGAGGCGTCGCCCACGGGCACGGAGGGACCTCTCCGGTGCGGCGCGACCTGGCCCTCGTCGATGCCGTCGAAGGAGCCAGGACGACGACGCGATCCGGCGCTCCTCGGGTTCATGGCCAGGCCGGCGGTGCCCGTCCTCGAAGGTGAGCAGCTCGTTGGCCCTGACGCCGGGCAGGCCCTCGACGTGCGCGATGCCGTCGGCGGCGAACGACGTGCCCGACCTCCTCGGCCGCGACCTCGGCGGGCTTGTGGGACTCGGCGAACTCGTTCAGGGCCGAAGCGGATCTCCTCGGGCCTGATGGTCCAGCTCTGCCATCTCGTCTCCTTGCTGGTTGCGTTCTGGGGGCCGGCGGCGCTGGGCGTGAGCGACGACGGCGCAGGGTGGGGTGGTGAAGTTGTGGGTCGGCGTGCGATGAGCGGGCTGGCCCGCCAGCCGGGTGCGCAGCTCGGCGACGGCGCTGCGCACGGTGCGGTCATGAGCGTAGTTCCGCGTCGAGATGCGGGCTCCGCCGATGACCGCGAGTCGACCTCGCAGTTGAGGTCGATCCTGGTGCGAGCGGCGCTCCAGGATGGTGCGCAGCGCTCCTCCTGGGCCGAGGTCATCGGGGATGGCGGTGACGACGTCGACGATGGTGCGCTGACGCATCTCGGCGGCCAGCTCGACGACGCGGCGCAGGTTGCGCAACGGCCCGCCCTCGGCGTGGTGCCGCACGCAGTCCACCAGGCTCATGGCGGGGGCGCTGATGTGGGGCGCGAGGACGCCCTCTGCCAAACGGACCCGGGCCTCGGTGCCGGTGCGGCGTGAGGAGGGTCAAGGCCTCGCGCAGCTCGCGGTTGTCGGCGATCTGCTCGTGGACCTCGAAGAGCTGCTGCTCGATCTCCTCCGCCGAGGCCGCCCGCGTGAGCACCGGCGAGATCGCCTCGATGCCCATGTCGTGGAGGCGGAGACCAGGTCGACTGCCTTGGACCAGCTGAGCCGCGGACCATGGCGCTGAGCAGGTCGACGACGCGCTCGTCCACGGTGCCGGTGAAAAAGCCGGCGGGCCCAGAGACCACCTGTCCTCGGCCTCCCGGCCCGGGTCCGGTCAGCGGCGCGGACAGCGCAGTGGACCGCAACCTGGTGAGCCAGGGCGAGGATCTGGCGACCCAACTCCTGGCCCTCGACGCCCGGCCGTGAGCACCAGGCTCCAGGCCTGGCTCACGGTCTCACAGGGTGGCGGCGGTTCCTGTTCTCACCGCGTCGCCTCCGCAGAGGCGCCGGCGTCAGCCCCTCGACCGGCTCCATGGTCTCGAGCTCGTCGAGGAAGCGGTCGATGACCCGCTCGGACAGGGCGGTGTCGCTCAGCTGTTCACCGACGATGCGCTCGGCCAGGGGTGGAGGCGAGCATGCCGACGTCGGTGCGCAGCGGATCTGGGCGGCCTGCTTCTCGGCCGGGGATCTGACGCTGGGCACCCTCGATGATGCCTGCGGCTTCCCGCCTGGGCGTCGGTGCGAGCCTTGGCGATGATCTCCTTGGCCTCGCCCTGGGCGTTGTCACGGATGCGGGCGGCCTCGCGACGGGCCTCGTCCACGAGCCGGGTGGCGCGCTTCTCGGCGTCGGCCTGGTCCTGCTGGCCTTGTCGGCCGGGTCGAGGCCCTCCTGGATGCGCTGGGCGCGCTCGTCCAGCACGGCGTAGAAGCCGGGGCAGGGGCGTAACGGCCACCACCGAGGAGGATGAGCAGGGAGGACGACCGCAGACCAGAAGATCTCATGGGCGTGGGGCAGGGATGAAGGCCATGCCTCCGCCCTGCCACCCCTCGTTGGCCCGGGGAAGCATCGCGACAGCGGGACGGGATAACGCAAGCCGATGAGGGCAGGGCCTCGACCATGCCCGCGCCGATGATCATGTTGGTGAACGGGCGTCCAGCCACCTCGGGCTGACGGGCCCGTACCCTCCTGGGTCTTGCCGACCATGATTCGATGCCGATGCCCGGGCCGAGCGTGGCCAGGCCGCCCAGCCGACGATATGCGAGAGCAGCGGAGGTCATGTGGTTCCTTCTTTTCTGGCGCCGGATGGCTGGGTGGGGAATCGGTGGAAGGGCTGGGGCGACGCACCGGGGCGTCTGAGTGGGCCTCGATGGAGAGCTTGATGTAGAACGGCACTGAGGATGGTGAAGATGTGGGCCTGCAGGACCGCAACGAAAAATCTCGAACAGGGTCATCACGATCATAGCCGCGCCGGTCAGGGAGGCTGATCGTCGAGGATGCCTGAAGGTGCAGGAGACAGGCTGGTGGTGCCGAAGAAGGTCATGCCGAGCAGCATGTGCCCGGAGACCATGTTGCACAGCAGAGCAGCGTGAGCGTCTCGGCGCACAATGAAGTTCGAGAGACTCGATGGGGTGATGAGCAGGTACATCACCTTGGGCAGGCCCGGCGGGAAGAGCTGGGAGGCGAAGTGCCCGACCCCTGCTCCTGATGCCGGCGCCGATGAAGGGTGACGTGAGTCAGGGGCGGCGAACACCATGGGGACAGCCACCACCGAGGCGGCGATGTTGAGGCCGGGGATGACGCCGGCGAGGTTCATGCGACACGCCCAGGAAGAGGTTCCCAGCAGACAGGGGCGGCAGCGGCCGTTCTTCTTGCCAGGGCGCGAGGCCACATTGCTGCGCACGAAGTCGGCGATGATCTCCAGCAGGGGCCTGGCCGCGCCGGGGACGATCTTGATCCGGCTGGCGACCGCTCCCGCCGTCAGACACAGGGCAACCGCCATGACAACGCGGACGAGGGTGAGCCGGTTGAACTCCAGGAAGTCCCCTCACCGAAGATCGCGACGGGAAGAAGTCCTCAGCAGCGGGCTTCTGAAGCTCGTGGCCCTCCGCGACGGTGAGGGCGGGCACCGCGGTCTTCGCGATCACCGCAGCCAGGACGATCAGGGCCCCCCAGTACCACAGCGGCTTGACGAACGGCGGCGTCAGCCGTCCGCGGCACGGCGACGTCGTCGGCTGCCGTGCCGTTCTCGGTGACGGTGTTGGTGGACGGGAGATCCTCCCGATGTCTCTCACGCTAAGGCCTGCCCGACAGGCCTGCTGATCACATGCCATGCTAGCGCCTCAGCAGGGTCTCACGAAACAAAGCCAGACGCCTATCGTGACCCACTACGGTCACGACGCCTTGCGCCCAACCCTGCCCGCCGGTCAGGGACGGTCCGCCGAATCATCCTTGTTCGGCTCCACCACAAGGATTCGAGCCTGTGACAGGACGGTCGCCTCGGCGAACATCCCCACCAGGATCGCAGCGATGGCTGAGACCCCAATCACTCTGATGTCGAGTCCCAGGGACCGTCCACCGACGAGGGCCGTGGCCAGGACCGCCACCTTCGCAAGGTATCCACCGGCTATCCAGACCGCGAGGCCCCTCATGCCGGAGCGGACCATGCGGTCCAGGAACCACCAGGTCGCGGCCAGGAGCAACGTCGTCGTCCCCACGGCGGCCAGCAGCGTGCCCAGCGGCTGGGTCACGGCGCTGCGGGCTCCGCCGGCCAGGCACCACTGGGGCCTCGCCGACGACGAGGACCACGGCGGCCCACGGCGAGGATCCGCGCAGCCTCGCTGAGGCCTGGCGCAGTGTGCGGGCGTTCGTGGGAGGCGTCTGGCTCACTGGCGTGTCCTTTCAGGCGAACCGTGCGACGCCTGCAGGGCGTTCCCCTGCGGCGCCTGCCCCTCGGCCGGGCGCGTCACTTCAGCAGTTCCTGAGACGTTGCGGGAGATGACGATCCGCTGCTCGGGGCGGTCCTGGCGACGGCGCAGCGCCGGGCGCAGGCCGTGGCGCCCCGGGCATGAGGGTCGACGGTGACGACGAGGCGAACAGCACCGCGAGGCGAGCCCCGCCAGCACCCAGGGCAGAGGGAAGAAGGCCATGCAGCCACGGGGAAGAGGCGACCGCCGCCCACAGGTACATGACCAGCACCGCGCGGCGGTGGGGTGCCAGCCGCCAGGAGCCGGTGGTGCATGTGCATGCGGTCAGGGGTGGGTGGGACTCAACCCCTTCCGGGTGCGGCGCACGATCGCCATCATCATGTCGGTCAGTGGCAGCGGGAGGACCGCCAATGGCGGGAGGATCGGCATGAAGGCGGGCGGGCGCGCGATCCGTCGAAGCTGCCGGATCGATCTGCCCGGTGACGATGATGGTGGAGCCGCTGAGACCAGTCAGCTGCATCGCCCCGGAGTCACCCATGAAGATGGTGGCTGGGTTGAAGTTGTGGGGCGGAAGCCCGCGCACACCGATGAGCGCGGCCACGATGGTGGCGGCCAGGGGCTGTAGGAGCCCGGGCTCGTGGCGCGGGTGAGGACATGGGTGTACAGGAAGAAGGCGGTCGAGCCGGTCCCGATGATGCCGGCCGCCAGCCCGTCGAGCCCGTCGACGAGTTGACGGCGTTGATAGGCCGCCACCACGACGATGACGGTGGAGATGAGCGACGAGACGTGAGAGCCGATCGTCAGCCCGCCACGAGGGAAGGTGAGGAGCTGGACGCCCTGCCAGAGCCATGACGCCGGCGGCCAGGATCTGGCCAGCGAGCTTAGTCATCAGTCCAGCTCCCACGGGTCGTCATCTGACGCCGAGCAGGCACACCAGTCCCGCCCCAGGACCACCGCCCAGGCGCTGAGTCGATGACGTCGGAAAGGTGAGGATCGTGGAGGCCACGGAGATCGCGGAGAACAGGCCGAAGAACATGGCCACGCCGCCCAGGCGCATGGGATGGGCGTGGAGTGGACGTCGCGGGGCCCGCACGGGGGTCAGCGCGTTACCCACCAGGGCGATGTGCCGGATGATCGGCACGGCCACGTAGATGGTCGCCGCAGCAATGGCCATGACCAGGAGGTGAACCTTCACGCGCCACCCCGTCCTGCCGCACCCGCGCCTGCCGTCACTTTCCGACAGGGCGACACCGGCCCTCGTTCCAGGTCCGCGAGCGCCAGGACCCCCTGGCGCAGGATCCGGGGGCGCGGGCGTGCGCCCGGCGAGGGTGACGATGGTGGAGGAACCGGTCCCGGGTGGCTCCGCCGTCGAGCAGCAGAATATCCTCGCGCCAGTCGGCGCCGGCGGCTTTCACCATCCGGCGCGAGCTCATCGACGCTCCGGACCCGTCCGGGGAAGGCGGCCCGGGCGGAGGCGGCGTCGGTGGCGGGCGGCGCGCCGGTGGGGTTGGCGGAGGTGACGGCCAGCGGGCCGCTGCGGCGCAGGAGGTTCAGGGCGAGCTCGTGGGCGGGCATGCGCACGGCGAGGGTGCCACCGGTCTCCCCCAAGTCCCAGGACAGAGCCGCATCGGCCTCCAGGATGAGGTGAGCGCCCCCGGCCAGAAGGCCTCCATGAGGGCCCGGGCGGCCTCCGGCACCCGGGCGACGATCCCAGTCAGGTCGGCGGGGTCGGCCACGAGGACCGGCGGAGGCATCTGGCGTCCGCGCCCCTTGGCGGCCAGCAGCCGCTCGACGGCCCCGGCGTCGGCGGCGTTGCACCCGATGCCGTAGACGGTGTCCGTGGGCAGGATGACGAGCCCGCCTGCGCGCAGGTGATCGCAGGCCGGTCGGAGGGGTCGGGGTGGGGATGAGCGGTGCTCGCGGAGGGCTGCGGGGGTGGCTCACGTCCCGCATCCTGCCACGGATCGGGTCGGCGGCGGGACAGTGCGGAGGTGTGGGCCCGGCCGCGATGCCGGACCGTCACCTGAACGGGCTCCCTCACCAGCGCCCCCGGTCCGCTTCCAGGGATGAGCCCGGGACGCCGTCGGGCCCTCACACGATGCGGCGGGCCACGGCCCAGCGGGTGAGCTCGTTGCGGTTGGACAGCTGGAGCTTGCGCAGGACCGCGGAGACGTGGGTCTCGACGGTCTTGACCGAGATGAACAGCTCGGAGGCGCACTCCTTGTGAGGTGTAGCCGCGGGCGATGAGTCGCATGACCTCCCGCTCGCGCGCCGAGGCGGTCGAGCTCGGTGTCGACTACAGCCACCTCGCCCGCTCCGGCACCGAGGCGTCCAGGACGAATCCGGCCAGGCGCGGGAGAAGGCGGCGTCTCCAGCGGCCCACACGCCGCACGGCCTGGGCCAGGTCCTCGGTGGAGATCGCCTTGGTGACGTAGCCGCGGGCGCCGGCGGATGACGCCGACGACGTCGTCGCTGGCGTCCGGAGACGCTCAGGGCCAGGAAGCGCGTCTCGGGGACGTCACGGCAGGAGGCGACGACCTCGGCCCCTCCCGCCGTTGCCGCCGGGCAGGTGGACGTCGAGCAGGACGACGCTCGGGCCGCAGGGCGTGGACAGCGGCGATGGCGCCCTCGACGTCGTCGGCCTCGGCGATGACGTCGAGGTCGGGGAAACGTGGGCGGTCAGCTCGGGCGCACCCCGGAGCGGACCAGGGCGTGGTCGTCGACGACCAGGACCCGCAGGGACGCACTCGCATCGGCAGGCTGGTGGTGGTCTGTGGTGGTACCGGCGGGCGTGTCAGCCATAGGGGTCTTCCCGTGGTGGTGACGTGGGGTGATCGAGGCGAGGGGCCGGGCGCGGCCCAGGAGACAAAGCAACGATAGACGGCTCAGTGGGCTCGCTCGGGAGAGTCAGCGCCACCTCGGTGCCCGGTGGACATACTGCGGCACTCGGGCGCTGCCGCCGTGGCGCTCCATGCGGGCGATGATGGACTCGCACGCCGTGGCGGTCCTCGGCGATGGCGTCGAGGTCGAAGCCGGGGCCGTGGTCGCGCACGAACACCTCAGGCTCTCCTCGCCGGCCTCGACGTAGAGGGAGACCGGTGGGGCGCCGTGGCGCACCGCGTTGGACAGGGGCCTCGCGGGCGGCGGCGACGATGACCTCGGTGTCGCGGTCGGGGCCCGGTCGCCGACGCACACGGCGTCGACTGCCACGCCATAGCGGTCCTCGATCTCGCCGGCCAGGTCGGTGAAGGCGTCGGCCACGGAGGTGCCCGGTGCGGGGCGGTCGGTGTAGAGCCAGGCGCGCAGCTCACGCTCCTGGGAGCGGGCCCAGGCAGGCCACCGTCTCGGGCTCGTCAGCGCGCTTGCGGATGAGGGTGAGGGTCTGGAGGACGGAGTCGTGCAGGTGGGCGGCGATGTCGGCGCGCTCGGCCTCACGGATCTCGGCGGCACGGGTATCGGCCAGGGGCCGGTTGGTCCGCAGCCACAAGGGTGCCAGGACCACGCCGATGCCCACCACGAGCGCCCCTCCGGTGAGGAGCCCGGAGATGAGCTTGTAGGGGGTGCTGTCGGCGGCCACCCACACCAGGATGCCGACGACGGCCAGGCACACCCCGCCCACCACCCGCAGGACAGCGCTCAGGTTGCGGTCCGGGCCGACCAGGTTGTCCATCTGCGACCAGGCCAGGGCCGCCCGGCGATGACGACGATGATGACTCCCACCGCCCCGATCCGCTCCAGCGGCCCGAAGCGCCAGGCGGCCGGAACAGGGCCGCCGGGAGGAGTGCACCGCCGTCGATGACAGTCTGCGACAGGGCCCAGGGGCTCCGCCGTCGGCCCGAGACTCTGCGGTGTCTCCCACTCCTGAGGCGAGCCGCCAGGCGACACGGGAAGACTCACCGAGGCGGGCACCTCTCCTGCCGGCCCGTTCTCCCCGGGGAGGGTCGCCCACAGCAGGGCGTAGAGCAGGGGCTCCCGCGCCGCCGCCGAGGGCCAGGACGACCATGAGCGCGCGGATGTATCGCACGGGATGCCCAGGTGGAGCCTGATCCCGCGCAGACGCCGGCGATGCGGGCGGGGCGGCGCATACGGGCGGCCTCGACGGACAGGTCAGCCGGCGCCGGCCCCAGCTGGTGGGGGCAGGCGGCGCAGAGAGGGCGTCGCCGCAGCTGGCGCAGGGGCTCCAGGAGTACGCGGGCCCCGCCGGCGGTCGGCGAGGCTGCGTACCCGCTGCTGAGCTGTCGTCATGGCACCATCGTGGCGTCAGGGTCGCCGCCCGAGGTCCCCGGCGGATTGGGGGACAATCCGGGATCATTCAGGGTTCCCCTGATCGTGCCGCAGGCCACGGACGCGAAGAAATTATTGACGCGAGACGACAAGCCCACTTCCCCGTCTGACGGTGGTTTCCCCACCGGTTCCGATTCCTCTGACTCCTCCGCGTCCCCTGCATCCTCTGAATCCTCTGCATCTGCCGACTCCCACAGCGCCGACGGCGCCCAGCGCAGCTCGCAGCAAACCCGCCGTACGGACCGCAGCCGGGCCCAGCCTCCTTCCAGCAGTACGACGGCCCGCAGCCGAGAGCCTCAGAGGGATCGACCCACCGCTTCTTCGACTCCCTGCGCGGCTCGGGCCTCACTGCGCACCAATGAGCGCTGGGTCGCGGGCGTGGCCGGTGGCGTGGCCTACCGCTTCGACCTGGACCCCACCCTGGTGCGTTGCGTGTGGTGGTGCTCTCGCTCTTCGCCGGTGTCGGGCTGGTCCTCTACGGCCTGGCCTGGGCCCTTCTGCCCGAGGAGTCCGATGGGCGCATCCCACCCTGGAGGCCCTCTCCGGCCGTTTTCAACGCAGAGCTAGCAGGGCGCCATCAGGATGACGATCATCGGTATGTCGACATTCAGTAGCGGTTTCATCCCCAACTGGTACGTCCATGAGGCGAGGATCGCCGCCGCCCTGTGGCCCCTGTTCTGGCTGGGGCTGATCGTCCTGGCCATCGTCTTCCTCATCCGCCGCGCCCAGGACCGGCGCGCGCGCCGGAAGGCCGCTCGAGGCCCTCAGGGGCCCCCAGCCTTAGCGGGCCCCGCTCCCGGTGCCGCGCAGACACCGGGCAGCCGCCCAGCGTCCAGGCCGGCGGCTTCGCATCGGCCTGGGACTCCTCAGCGCCTGGCTCCGCACCCCGGCCTTCAACCAGCCGGCCGGCGGACAGAGCTGGCAGAGCCGCTCCTACCGGCAGCGCCCGCCGTACCAGCCAATGCCTATGCCGGTCCGCCCGGCGCGCCCGCGCCGTCCCGGCCCCAGTTCCTCACTGTCGCTGGCGGTCCTGGGGCTGGGGCTCCTGACCGCAGCGGGCGTCTGGTACGCCACGGTGACCCACCACCTGGGTCTGCTCCAGGGTCAGTTCATCCTCATCGGCATCCTGGTCGCCCTCCTGGGAGCGGGCATCGTCGTCAGTGGCCTGCGTCGTCGGCACGGGAGGCTGGATGACAGTGCTGGGCTGGCCGGTCCTGTTCGTCGTTGCGATCCCCGCGCTGGCCACCGCCTCGATCGTCCCCACGAGCCTGGCCCGCATGCCCTTCGAGGCCTCAGGGAACGCAACCACCGCCACCTCGAGGCACGGTGACCTGGCAGGGAGCTGACGGCATCGGCCAGCAGCGCGCGTCACCCGCAACAAGGACATTGGTGACCTCACCCTGGATCTGCGCGGCATGCCCGCCACGGAGGCCAGCAAGCTCTCACCATCACCACCCACCTCGACGTCGGCACCCTGCGCATCAAGACCGACACCGACCAGCGGGTGGAGGTCAGGCCGACGTCGACATGGGAGCGATCGACTCACAGGGTCTCCGGGCCTGGACCGTCAACGGCCGCCAGATGAATCAGGACGACGAGGGCCCACGCACCTATGACGCGACTGGCAAGACCATCCCCGCTTACAGCAACTCCAGCGGCGGGCTAAACACCAAGAGCACCCTGGCCTCCCCCAACAGTGACGACCAGCGGCCGCAGATCACCATCAACGCCTCGGTGGACACCGGGACGATCAACATCGAGGGCGCAGCAGCACCGCCTCCTGGTAGCGGCAACGTCGAGGGCCCGTGTGGATCGTCAGCATGTGGTTCGACGAGAAGGGCGATGCCACGGTGACGACCTGCCAGTTCCGGGCATGAACCACCCGGCCATCACGGCCAAGGACGCTGAGACCTGCATCCGCACGGCCCACGAGAGCGTGAACGAGGACGACCGCAGCGAGGACGTCGGGTGGAGCAACCTGTCCGACCTGACCTCTGCGGGCGTGCCTCCTACGACTCCTGCGTGCAAGGGCCCTGTCCGGGCAGGGAGCCGCGCAGCCCAGTGCGAGCCCGAGCCCCTCCGGATCAGCAACCCCGACACCGTCCCCGGCTCCCACCAAGCAGTCCGCCACGGCCCAGCCCGACAGCCGGCTGATCGCGCCCGAGCCGGACTCAGCCACCAGCACTCTTCCCAGGCACGTCCCAGGCCCACCCAAGGAGACCCTCATGAGCAGCACCTCTTCCACGACGTCGCCCGACGACGCCGGCAGCACCAGCACCGAGGCGACCGGCGAGGACGCCACCAGGCCCTTGCCTGCCGCCGGAGACACCCAGCCCCTGACCTCACCGGTGACTCAGCCCGCGGCTGAGCCGGAGACTCAGCCGGTCACCATGCCACTGCCCGCCTCTCAGGACGCCGGCGCGGAGACGGCCTCCGCGGGCTCGCCACCCACGTCGTCGTCGGGTCCGGTGTGGAGCGCGGGGACGGTCAGTGACCGGGACCGCCCGCAGGCGCCCCAGGACATCAAGGGCTCGACTCTCTTGTGGGGGGCCTTCCTGCTCCTGGTGGGTGGGCTGCTCATCGCGGCGGGCCTGGGGCTGCGCTTCGACTTCACGACGACGGCCATCGCCTGCCTGGCGGGTCTGGGGGTTCTGCTCGTGGTCGCCGCCCTCATCCCTAAGGGGCGCCGCAGCGCCAAGAAGTCCTGATCCGCATTCACCACGTATTCGCACCATGGAGCCGCGAGGACGCACCTCAGGGCCCGCCGACTGCACCTCCATGGTGCGGCCGCGAGACCCACCGTGCGTCCTCGCGGCGTACTATTCAAAGAGAACTCACCGGAACCGAGAACCTCCACCACTGCGACGGATAACGAGGGACATCGATGGTTGAGACAGCATGCTCCGTACTCATGAGCCTGATCCTGAGCGTGACCGGCATCCTCCTCGTGGTGCTGGGACGCCGGATGGCGAAGCGCAGGCTCCCGCCGAACTCGTGGGCGGGAGTGCGTGACGAGATCGCGCTGCGCTCCGAGGAGAACTGGTACACGATGCAGGCCTGGTGCGCGGCGGCGACTGTGGGACTGGGTGTGGTTCTCCTCGACTCAGCAGTCCTCTTCGCCGTTCAGGCGGCCCTGCATGAGACGATCTCGATCCTGATCCCCATGGCCATCATGCTGGTTCAGATGGCTGCCGGTATCGCATTCCTTCACGTTCAGGCCCGCAGGTGCGCCGCGGAGCTGACGCAGAACGCTGGGTCGGCTCCCCCACTCAGCGACTTTGGTGAGGGAGCCGGTCGGGGATGGTTGGAGCCGGTCGGGTCCGGGGCGAGTGCTCAGCCCTGGTGAGACGATCTTGGCCTTGACGTCGTCGACGGCCTCCTCGCCCTAGGTAGTGGCGCACGATCTCCAAGCCGAAGTCGATGGCGGTTCCCATGCCGCGGGAGGTGATGACGGGGCCGTCCGTGACGACGGCGGCCTGGCTGACCTGCGCGCCGTGCTCGGCGAGCACGCCCACGAAGCCGGGGTTCGACGTCGCCTGGCGGCCCTCGAGCAGGCCCAGCTCGGCCAGGATCGAGGGGCGGCGCAGATCGCGGGGACCACGGGCCGGCCGGTGCGCACCCTGCTCGGTGACCGCGGCCATGAGGGGCTCGACGGCCTTGAGGTTGGGGGTGCCGGGGATGCCGCCGGGCAGGACGAGCATGTCGTAGTCGTCCAGGTTCGCCTCGGCCAGGGCGAGGTCACAGGTGACGACGATGTTGTGGGAGGAGACGACGGCCCGCTCGGGAGTCACGGAGATCATCGTCGTGGGGATACCGGCGCGGAAGAGGATGTCCACGGTCGCCAGCGCCTCGACCTCCTCCAGCCCGGGGGCGATGAAGACGGCGACGGCCTTGTCGGTCCTCTGATCGGTGGGCGCATGGAAAGCGGGCATGTCTCCTCCAGGAAGGTCGGCTCAGGTCAATGCGGCTGGCGCCATCACCCTACGCGCCCGTGACGCCGGGCGTGAAGGAAACCGCGCCTCCCCGACTCTTCGGGCAATCCTCAGCGCTGGCGCAGGAGGTGCTGCTCGGCACTGTCCAGGATCGGCCGGGCGGACTCGGGCGCGTAGACGCTCAGGCCGCCGTCGGACACGGGCAGCTCGACGTTGCCGTCGTCACCGATAGTGACCGGCTCGTGCCCGCCCAGGACGCAGATCCACTGCTCGCCGGCGTGCCGCGCCCCGACGTGGAGACGCTTAGTGGCGGCCCTGCGGTCGGACAGGACGACGGCGAGCCCGGAGCCGGGGTGGGCCTCGTCGCCCTCCCGCGCGAAGCCGACGACGTCGGGGTCGTCGAAGGCGTCGTGCTGGGGGCCGTGGGCCAGGGCACGTCGCATGGTCATGAGCAGCGGCAGCTCGGTGACGGCTGGCAGGTCACCGGTCTCGGGCGTGCCGAACAGGTCGCCCCAGAAGACGCAGGGGGTTCCGGCCTCGCGCAGCAGGATGAGGGCGTAGGCCGAGGGCTTGAACCAGGGCTCGATGGTGGAGGCCAGCGACTGGCCCGGCTGGGTGTCGTGGTTCTCCACGAAGGTGACGGCGCGCGCGGGATCGGCGGCCACAAGGGTGCCCTCGAAGAGGCGGGTCAGGTCGACGTCGCCGTTGGAGCTGGAGGCGGCGTGCAGGTGGAAGTGGAGGGGGACGTCGAACAGGCTCATGAAGGGCACGGCCTCCAGGTAGCCCTCCAGCTCGGCGACGTCGCGGGACCAGTACTCGCCCACGGCCGGCAGGGCGCGGCCGGTGGCGCGGCGCAGCTCGGGCAGCCAGCGGGCGAAGAAATCGGCGCCGACGTGCTTGAGTGCGTCCAGGCGCAGACCGTCGACGCCGGTGGTCTCCACGTACCAGCGCCCCCAACGGTCCATCTCGGCGCTGACGGCGGGGTCGATGACGTAGACATCAGAGCCCATGAGGTAGTCGTAGTTGCCGAACTCGTCATTGACGTTCTCGTTCCACTGCTTGCCCTCGAAGAGCCAGACGCCCTGCTGGTGACGGGCCTCGTCCCAGTCGGTGCCATGGAAGCAGGTCCAGTCCCAGGTGAAGTCCGAGTAGGCGCCGGCGCGCCCCGGGAAGGTGTAGCGCGTCCACGCGGTGATCTCCTCGGTCTCACCGATGGGGCGCGTGCGGTCGTGGGGGTCGACGGGCGTGGCGCGCACGACCTCGGTGTCGTCCCCGCCCATGCGGTGGTTGAGGACGATGTCTGCCACAACGCTGATGCCGGCCGCGTGCAGGGCCTCGATGGCGGCCAGGTAGTCCTCTTTGGTGCCGTACTTGGTGGGGACGGTGCCCTTCTGGTCGAACTCGCCCAGGTCGTAGGTGTCGTAGACGCCGTAGCCGACGTCCTCTACGCCGGCCTGTCCCTTGTAGGCGGGCGGCAGCCACACCGAGCTCACCCCGCAGTCGGCCAAGAGGGCGGCGTTGTCCGCCAGGAGGCGCCAGTGGGTGGAGTCGGCGGGCAGGTCCCAGGCGAAGGCCTGGAGCATGAGGGTTGACGACGTCGTCCGGGTTGGCGGGGCTGGGCTGGGCGTGGTTCTCGGTCACGGTTCCGATGCTGCCAGTCCTCCCCCGCGGCCGGGGGCATTCACGCGACCGGGTGCGTGTCATTCCGTCCGGGGGCGTTCGACGCCGTCGAGGGACCGGATTACTGTCCCCTACGCGCGACATGTCCCCGGCCGGAGAAAAGTACACCGCCGCACGCAGGGATGTCCCCGCCGGAGGGAATGCCCCCGGCCGAGGGAAGGATGCGATGTGGACGGTGCGGAACGACGCCGCTCGCGACTCCCGAGTGATCAGGGTTGGCGCGAGCAGGGCGGCGACGTCGTCGAGCTGAGCGGCGATCTCGGTGAAGTCCCGGTCCAGGTCGAGGGTGCGCACGTGGAAGCGGTGCCCGGTCTCGGTCCAGGTCTCGCGGACCGGCGGGTCGACGGCGGTCTGGGCGTAGAGCAACATGCCGGCGACCTCACGCCCGGACTGCCGGGGTCACTGGCCTCATGCATGACGTAGCTGTAGATCTGGTTGCGGTTGGCGGGGACAGGGATCGACTTGTCGTAGCGGGAGCCGAGGATGCGCCCGTAGCACTTGGTGTCGATGATGAGGGTCCGCTGCGGCCCGGTCAGGACGATGTCGGTGTGCAGTCCCGGGAGGAAGACCGGGGCGTCCTCGATGCCGCCGCTCACCCAGGGAGCACCGGCGCGCAGGTGGGGAGTGGTGGCGGCGAAGTAGGCCAGGACGAAGCGCTCGTACAGGGCGCTCAGCTCCTGGGGGTCGAGGAAGTCGGCGAGGCTGACTGCGCCGTCGGCGCCGCTGAGCAGCCGCTCGTCCAGGACGAGTCGGCACACGCCCATGAGCAGCCGGTAGGGAGCGGTTTACCGCGGTGGAAGCGCAGGCTGTCCCAGTGCAGCTGGCGCAGGTCCCCGACGCTCATCACCTCGACGTCGCCCATGACGAGCAGTGTGGACTTCAGACGCTTCCGGCGGGCCGAGGCGACGTCGCCGTGCAGGATCAGGCGCAGGGCGGCGGTCTTGAGGAGCCGGTTCATGAGGGTGTTCTCGGTGCGCTCGTCGTATCCGCAGCGCACCAGGCTCCTGCGGCGCGCCCTCAGACGCATCGTGGCGGCCGGGTCGATGCGTCCCCGCACCACCGTCAGGGTCCTCGTTGAAGGGCTGATGGTCCCGCTCGAAACCGCGTCGGCGCTGGTTGTCCAGCCCACCGGTCAGGATGGCGGCGAGCATGTCGTGGACGTGCTCGAAGTCCTCGGCCGCCAGGCGCCGGTGCTCGCCGGTCTCCAGGGCCTTGAAGGCGTAGGCGAGCATGTAGTAGACGTTCTTGAGCAGGACGGTGCTGGGACCACGCTGGTGCGGTCGGCCGGGAGCCCCGTTCCGCGCCCGGCCGGGCAGGGCGGCTGTCATACCAGGATGCTCTCCAGCTCGTGAATGCTCTCGTCCATCGCAGCCGGGTTGTCGAACCAGTACTCGCGCACCAGCGGCTCCAGCTCGTAGCGCACCACCGAGGTCACGTCCGCATCCGTGCCCGCAGGGTTCTCGGGGCCGGCCGCAGGCAGGCACAGGTAGGAGTGTCCGATCTGGAACCCGGGCCCGAGGGCCTCGTCCTCGGCGATCCGCTGGTTGAGGCGGCGTACGACGTCGACCAGCGCTTCCAGCCTCGCGCTGCCCACGGCTTCGACGTGCCTGAGGAACCCGGGGTGGTCAAGGGCCGGCCTCATCTCGAAGAAGGCGAAGCGGCGCCGCAGCGCGTAGTCGATGAGGGCCAGGCCCCGGTCGGCGGTGTTCATCATGCCGATGATGTGGAGCCGCTTCGGGACGGACAGCAGCTCCCCGGACACGGGCAGGCGCAGCGCCTCCCCACGGTGCTCGGCCTCGATGAGCATGAGCAGCTCACCGAAGGCCTTGGAGATGTTGGCCCGGTTGATCTCGTCGATGATGAACACGTAGTCCCGTCCCGGGTCGGCGGCGGCACGCCGACAGAACCTGGCGAAGACGCCCTCGGCGGCCGCGAACCCGCCCTCGGCCGTGGGGCGCAGCCCGACGACGACGTCCTCATAGCGGTCGACTGATGGAACTGCACCACCTCCACCCGCGAGTCATCCGTCTGGCCCATGAGGGCGTAGGCCAGGCGCTTGGCCGCGAAGGTTTTTCCCGTGCCCGGAGCGCCCTGGAGGATGAGGTTCTTCTTGCGTCGCAGCAGCCCGAGCATCTGCTCCAGGTCCTCGGGGCCGACGAACACCTCGGCCAGGAAGCTCTCCCGCATGTAGATGTCGGCGACATCGGGCTCATCAGCGTCCCGGGGACTCGCGGCAGGGTCGAGAGTCGTGGACGAGTCAGGGTGGTTCCCGGTCCCGGAACAGCGATTCGAGCTGGGCCGGGTTGTAACTGGTCTCCTGTGTGAGGCGCTGTAGTGTCACTCGGCGAACCCCTCGTTGCAGCGGCCAGGAGCCGACATGCGTCCACTCGATGTCGCGCACGCAGCGGTAGGCGGGCCGGGCGTCGTCGTAACGGAACTCCGAGCAGACGACGCCGCGCCCGATGATCTCGGTGGGACCGCGCCGGGCGTAAACGACGTCGCCGGGACGCATCGTGCGGGTGAAGTCCCGGATCATTCCCGCCGCGCCTGTCGGCCTGCCGCCCCAGTCCCCGTAGCCGGCCTCCAGCGCCTCGATGACGGCTTCCTCATTCGGGTAGCTGGTGGGGTCACCGATCCGGTCCCAGTTGAGCGCCATGATCCCGGCCGTTCGAAACTCCTCCCACTTCCCGGCGCCCTCGCCCGGGACGTAGAGCCAGTAGCCGCGCTCCTGCTCCTCGGCCGTCTGAGCATCCTTATCCGACGCCGTCATCGGCTCACTCATGATTCCTCCTCGTCGCCCATGCCCGCGGCGCTGTGGGCACGTCCAGGGGGAATAGTAGTGCCGGCTCACCCCATCGGTACCAGCCGGGTACGCGCACCTCCGGGTCTGGACATCCGATGCCGTCGGGGACATTCCGCACGGCCGGGTGCGTGTCCTTCCGGCCGGGGGCATTCGACGCCGTCGGGGACCGGATTCCTGTCCCCCAACGCGCAGGCTGTCCCCGACCGGGAGGGAATGCACCCCCACGCGCAGGATGTCCCCGTCGAGACCGGCCGCCCAGGCCTCGTGTCGGTCCAGTGCCGACCCGCGCCGACCAGCGCCAAGCCAGCACCGGGCCTATGCCGAACAGTGCCAGGTCAGCACCAGAGGTCCTCACCCAACCCCCATCTGATACCAGTCTGGTACCACCTGCTACTGTGGAGGCATGGCGATGACATTGCGCTTGAGCAAAGAGGATGAGCGGCTGCTCGCGCTCCTTGCACAGGAGGACGGAGTCAGCCGCCAGGAGGCGACGATCCGGGCGATCCACGAGGCCGCCGCGCGCCGCGGGCATGAGCAGCGAGTCGCGGACGCCTCCGCCCGCATCCGCAACCGGTACGCCGAAGTCCTGGAACGCCTCGGCCGCTGATCGGGTAGAGATGGTCGAGTACCTGACGCTCGAGGACGCACTGTCTCTCATTGAGGACCTCGCTGTGGGACCGGTCCGGGATCTCGGCCTGCTCGACTCGGCGCTGCACCGACCGGCGACCATGCTCTGGGGGCGCGACGCTTACGCCACGATCGATGAGAAGGCGGCGGCGCTGCTCGATTCCCTGGTCCGCAATCATCCGCTGGTGGATGGCAACGAGCGCCTGGGGTGGTTGGCCACGCTGGTCTTCCTGGACATCAACGGCCACTGGGTCGAGGCCCCCGACGACGACGCCTACCGGCTGGTGATGGACGTCGCCGCTGGGAAGCTCTCACTCAAGGAGATCACTGAGGCCCTGTCTCGATGGCACGGCCGCAGTTCGGCATAGCGCAGTCTGGTAAGGCACGGCATCGGCCTCTCGGCCTGGAGACGCACGGCGACAGCCGGGGAGTTTCATCACGGCCAGGGACATTCCACACGGCCGGGGGCGTTCGACGCCGTCGGGGACGTTTCCGTGCGTCCGGGGGCGTTCGACGCCGTCGGGGACCGGATTCCTGTCCCCCAACGCGCAGGGTGTCCCCGGCCGGGAGGGAATGCACCCCCGCGCGCAGGATGTCCCCGTCGAGATCGGCCGCCCAGGCCTCGTATCGGTCCAGTGCCGCGCCAGTGCCAGACCGGGACCAGGCCAGCACCAGGCCGGGTCCTTCCCCAGGCCGCTGCCCAGCACCGGCCCAGCGTCCATCCAGCGCTCAGGCCGGTGCCCGCAGCACCACGATGCGCTCGGAGAGTCTGCCCACCAGCGGCAGCCGCGTCAGGGGCGCGAGCAGGGGGTTGTAGCGCGCGATGGTGCGGGTGAAGGGGACGTCGTGGAGCAGCGTGTAGGCGGGGGCCACCGTCCGGTGAAACTCGGCCGCGCTGGAGCAGCCGTAGGTGTAGCGCGCCCCCGCGTCCTCCACTGAGCGCTCCCGGCCGTACTTCTGGAACAGGCGGGGCATGACCTCGATGAGGACGGTCGCACCGGGCAGGCGCGCAGCGACGATGTCCAGGAGCGTGCGCACCTCCTCCTGCTCGAGGTACATGCTCAGTCCTTCGTTGATGACGAGCACGTGGCGGCTCATCTCCCCCAGCTGGTCGGGCCAGTCGGGGTCGAGGGCGGAGGCGGCAATGGTGCGGTGACGCTCGCCGTCCTCGAGCAGCCGACGTCGCAGCGCGATGACGTCGGGTAGGTCGAGGTCGTACCAGGTGACGCGCCCGTCGTCGAGGCGCTGGAAGCGGGTGTCGAGCCCACAGGCGATGTTGACCACCGTGCAGCCGGGGTGGGTGTCCAGGTACCCGGCCACGAGCGGGTCGAGCGTGAGGGTGCGCAGCACGACGCCGTCGGCCATGAGCCGGTCCTGACTCGCCATGGTGAAGTCGTAGTCGAGCCGGGAGACGAGCTCGACCGCGGCGGGGTCAGTGAAGCGCGGCCGGTCGGAGAGCGTGTGCTCCGCCCTGGCATGGAGGGTCAACAGCATCGTCTTGCTGACACTGGTCAGGTCTGCTGTCTCGTGTGCGCTCACGCGGTCAATTCTGCGACGCCCGCGGCTCAGGGAACCACCCCTGTCAGAAAAACTGTCTGCGCCACCCGTTCCCGCTGCCCTCCGCGCGGCTCAGTCCGCTCAGTCCTCTTCGAGGACCCCGTTCCAGGCCAGGAAGCCGATGGTGCGGCGCATGGCCTCCTCCCAGTTGGAGTCGCCGAAGCCGTGGGCGGCGCCGGGAATGGTGACGAGTTCTGCGTCGGGGGTGGCGCTCACGGCGGCCCGGGAGACCTCGATGGGCACGGCGCGGTCCTGGTCCCCGTGGACGATGAGGACGGGGCGGCGGTAGGTGGCCAGCTCGGCCCCGACCTCCAGGTTCCAGCCGTCGACGGCGTAGGCGCGCCCCAGGCGGGTGCCCGCCCAGTCGAACTCCTCGGGCACGGCCGCCGGAGTGTGGAAGGCGGCGCGCAGGTTCTCCCCCAGCCGCAGGGCCGGGTACCACAGGGCCAGGGCGGTGATCCGCTGCGGGTGGCGGGCGGCCGCGAGCGCTGCGACCGCTCCGCCCAGGCTCAGCCCGAACAGGGCGACCCGGGAGGCGTCGACCTCCGGCCAGGCGCAGGCGGCAGTGAGGACGGCTTCGAGGTCGGCCAGCTCGGTGAGGGCCGACATCGCGGTGGTCTCGCCCTGGCTGGCGCTGCCGCCGCCCCCGCGGAAGTCGAAGCAGATGGCCACGGCCCCGGCCGCGGCGAAGCGCCGGGCCATGGGGGCGACGCGGGTGTGGGAGCCCTCCATGCCGTGGCAGCAGATGACCAGGGGCGCGGGGGCTGACGACGCCGTGCGCGGGACGTAGGCCAGTCCCCCGAGCCTCTGCCCCTGGACGGTGAGGGTGACCTGCCGTGAGAGGTAGGGCTGCGTCGTCACGTGTTCTCCTTGCTGTGCGGGGCCGGCAACGAGAACCGGCCCGGCGGCCATCGTAGACGGGTCGCCGGGCCGGGCGCGGACCCGCCTCTCAGCGGTAGGCCTCCGAGGAGGAGTTCTCGTCGTAGCGGGCCACGAGGACCAGGCCGGACAGGGCGTAGGGGCCGCCGATGTAGGGCATGACCTGGACCAGGGCGGCGGCCACCTTCTGGCGGGAGGAACCGGCCCGGATCGCCCCGGCCACGTGCGGGCGCAGCTGGGTGGTGGCACCGATGGCGGCGATGGCCACGAGGCTGATGAGCTCGCGCTGGGCGACGTCAAGGCCGCCGCGGGTGGCGAAGTCGCCGAAGGCGGAGGAGGTCAGCAGGTGGGGCACGAACTCGTCGAAGGGCTTAGGCAGGGCGGAGAAGACCTCCTTGACCTCGTTGCCGTACAGCGGGGCCTGGATGGCGGCGCCGGCCTGCTCGCGAGCACTGGGGTCAGTGGCATCCACGGTGCCGGCATTCTCCAGGGGTAGGGAGATGCCGTTGGCCTCGAAGACCCCGTTGGCGATGTCGATGGCATTGAGGGTCTTGGGGAAACCGATGTAGGGGCGCACTAGTAGATGGTCTCGCGCAGCTGGAGCGGGCTGGCTCCGATGTTGAGGGCGGCCCCCACGTGGGCCTGCAGCTGCGGGAGGGTCTGCATGGCGGTCAGGGCGGTGATGGTGAGCAGCTCGCGCTCGACGTCGGTGAGGACGCCCGTGGAGAAGGCCTCGTCGAAGATCCCGTTCTGGAGGATGTCGAACAGCTCGGGGTCCGTGGGGTGAGGTTGGGGCTCCACCCCGAACAGCCTGGTGAAGGTCTCACGTGCTTGAGGTGTCAGCGCCATGGAGGGCTCCTTGGGATGTATGGGTGGCTCCTGCTGAGCATGTCACGTTCAATGCCCCAGCGACAGGCCCCAGCAGTCCTCCCAAAACACGGGATCTCAGCCACGCCGGACGAGCACAGAGACCCAGTCCTGCCGAGTATCAAAGATCCGATCCACCCGAATGAAGTGCTCTTCAATGCTGTCAACAGCCAGCAGACGACCAGCCACAACATAGCGACTATCAGTTGGCGTGCCAACAACAACATCCAACCTACTCCCGGCCAACGGGAAGCTACGAGCCCCTTCGACCGCCTCAAGCAGGGCATCCACCTGCTGAAACGCTAAGTCCGGGTCGCCTGAGGTCTCAACCGTGAAATCCCAGGCCCTCATCAAGATCAATGAGAGCATCAGTGGAGTAGACGATCTCAGCACTCATGGGCGGAATCCCGCCGTGCGACGAAGTGAGCACGCACGTCTGCAGCACTAACCCACCCTTGCTCCTCACCAGAAATCCGACCCGCCTCGACCTCTCGGAGGAGACGACGACCCGCCTTAATGCGGTCATAGTCCTTCATATCGAGAAGGACGTACCTCCCATGACCATTCTTGGTGAGGAAAACAGGCGAGCCCTCCGCAACATCCTTAAGAACGTCGGTGTAGCTCCTCAGATCTGATACTGGCTTGATCGTCGGCATCACAACCCCCGCTGCTGAATCCTTCGATTAATTCTACAGCACGAGCATCAGGATGTCGAGATCGTGGCTATCCTCCAGGCCGCGCGGATGACCCGGGCGGCCTGCTTCTCGAGCTCGTCGCGCGTCAGACTCACGCCTCCGTCGTCCGGCGCGCTCCGGTCTCCCGTACCACGCCCTGCGCTCCCCCGTTCCAGGGCCGCCAGGAGGTCCTCCCGGTCCGTCTCGCCTCCGGGCATGAAGAGCTCGTTACCTGCCTTGATGGCGGCGGCCGCGGTGGCACGCGGGTGCTTCATGTCGCTGCGGGTCATGCCGTGAACGACCCAGTCGGTCATGACCAGTCCGTCGAAGCCCCACTCCCGGCGCAGGATCACCTCGAGCAGCTGGGCCGACTCGGAGGTGTGGACGCCGTTGATGAGGTTGTAGGAAGTCATGACGGCAGCGGGGCGGGCCTGGCGCACGCAGATCTCGAAGGCGCGCAGGTAGAGGTCGCGCAGGGCTCGGGGGCTGACCCGACTGTTAGAGTTGAGGCGGTTGGTCTCCTGGTTGTTGCAGGCCAGGTGCTTGATGGTCACGCCCCGCCCCGGGTGGGACTGGACCCCGCGGGTGATGGCGGCGGCGATGCGTCCGCCCAGCAGCGGGTCCTCGGAGAGGTACTCGAGTTGCGTCCGCACAGGACGCTACGGTGCAGGTTGAAGGCGGGGGCGAGCCAGAGGTGAATGCCGAAGCGCTCCATCTCGGCCCCGACGACGTCGCCGAGCCGCTCGGCCAGCGCAGGGTTCCAGGACTGGGCGAGCGCAGTGCCGATGGGGATGGCGGTGGTGTACTGCTCGCGGATCTCGGCGGGTTCGCGGGGGTCTGGCTCGTCGGCGATGCCGAGGGCCTCACGTCCGGCGTCGTCCATGAGCTCGAGGGAAGGTGGCGGGCAGGCTGGAGTCGCCCAGGGAGAAGGGGCCCTCGGCGTCGACGCCGTAGGTGGAGGCCAGGCGCAGGCCGGCGGGCCCGTCGGCCATGATGATGCTGGGCAGGCCGGGGATCCGGGTGGTGGTCTGGCCCGCCGCGCCGACGACGGTGGTGGAGGCGGCCCCGACGATGGAGCCAGACTCCTCGCCGCGGCGGTAGTCCCCCAGGACGGTATACATGAGCTCGTCGTCGGAGAGCCCCCGGGCCAGGGTGTGGGCCTCGCTGAAGCCCTCCAGCGCGGACTGCTCGTCGGGCTCGGCGTGGTCCGGCAGACGCAGGTCGGCCGGGTCGACGGTGAGCACCGGCAGGCCGGCCGGAATGTCAAGGACCGCCGGTGCCTCGGGCTTCCAATCGGTGAATCCGGGCTCCCCCAGGTCGCCGGCCAGGTGTCGCACGGTTGCGTCCTGGGCGAGCTCGACGACGGTGACGGGACTCAGCTGCCGGCTGGAGGTTCCCGCCCGCAGCAGGTAGCTCCCGGCCTCCAGGACCGTGGCACGGGCGGCCTCGTCGTAGGAGGCCAGGTCGGTCAGATCGACGTCGACGGTGATCCGTGCCGTGGCGCCGGGGGTGATCTCGTCGGTCTTCGTGAAGCCGGCCAGCGCCTGGAGGGGCTGGTCGAGGCGTCCGGCCGGGACACTGGCGTAGACCTGGATGGTCTCCTTGCCCGGGTAGCCGCCGGTATTGGTGACATCGATGTCGATGCTCACGCGGGCGCCGTCGAGGCTCACCTGGCGGATCTGGACGTCGAAGGTCGTGTAGCCCAGGCCGAATCCGAAGGGGAAGAGCGGCTCCTTGCCGACCGAGTCGTAGAAGCGGTAGCCGACGTAGATGCCCTCGCGGTAGTGAGTGTCGTCCGGGTCGCCGAAGTCGCCGATCTGGTCGCCCTCGTCCCAGGCAGCCCAGGTGGTGGCGAACTTCCCGGAGGGGTAGGCCCTGCCCAGGAGGACGTCGGCGAAGGCGTCGCCGACGGTCACGCCGAGCTGGGAGAGCAGGAGGATGTTGGCAACGTCGCCCAGCGGGCTGAGGTCGACGACGCCGCCCACGTTGAGCACGAGGAGGAACCGCTCGAAGCGGGCGTTCAGGGCGAGGATGTCACGGATCTCGGTGTCGGTGAGCCTGAGGTCTCCGGCCTCGGGGACGCGGTCGCTGCCTTCCCCGGAGGTTCGGGACAGGACGTAGACGGCTGCGTGCGGGTCGGTGCCGGCCTGGATATCGAGGGGGATCGTGTACTCCGGCTCGGGCATGACCGAGCCCATGCCGACCATGATGGCGGGGACGCCGCGCTTGGCGGCCTCGGCCCTGATACCGGCGATGAAGTCCTGGTGGGCCTGGAGACGGATACGCTCATAGGCCTCCAGCCATGGCCGGGTGACGATGGTGAAGCCGGCCGCCTCCAGGCCCTCCTCAATGGTGGTGACGTGGCGGGAGTTGACGTCTCCGCTGCCGGTTCCGCCCTTGATGGTGTGTCGCGCACCGGAGCCGAACAGGGCGATCTCGCCCGGCTCAGCCAAGGGGAAGGCGCCATTGGAGCGCAGCAGCACCATGCACTCGGGGGCGAGAGCGCGGACGGCGGCGAGGTGGTCGGTCTCATGAGTGCTCATACGCATCTACTCCAGGACGTGTCGTGACAAGAAACCCACGGTACGGCTCATGATGAGCCGGGAGCGACCCACGGGACGAGCGTATTGCGATCAATATCAGCGTCAGTGACGGGGTCCTTCCACGTCTCGGTGAACTTTCCCCGCCTGTTGGATCGGAAAATAGTCGGCATATAGTCGCCGTCGTAGGACGTGCTTGACCAGGCGTTTCCAGGAGTCGGGTCCGCTGTGTGCTCGGAGGCTCCGGATGGAGACGTCGTCGGCGCCAGCGGATGGTACACAGGCGCCTGGTAGTTCCGTGCCGCCTGGACCAACTCATCACTGAGAGGAATGGCGACGTAAGCACCCTCAGTCGGCTGTCCGCAACGGCTGACGTCGGAGAGCCCGTAGACCGAGATCGAGATGCTGGCCTGATCGTTTGACAGGGAGGCGCTGGCCGAGGTGATCGCGCAGGCGGGCTGGCTGAGCTGGACCACGATGTAGGTCCTCTCCCCCAGCACGCTGCCCCCTGCACCTTCAGTTGTGGCCTGCGCCGGATCGAGAGTCGCTAACGCGACCTTGGAGTCGATGACCGCGGCGGAGGCAAAGGCCGCGGGCTGATCACTCGCAGTCCACGGGTAGTAGACCGGATTCACTCCGATCTGCTCCGAGGAATCCGACTGATGGTGCTGTACAGCGCCCTCAACCACTGGGGTGAAGAGAGTGACGGGCTCCCCACCGGCGACTGGGCTCGCCACAGCCGAGGAGAAGGGATCCACGGTCTCCCCCGAAGCAGTAGGACGAGGAGATGGGGAGGCGTCACCACTATCGCAACCGTACGCATAGGGCATGCAGTGGCCAGCAGAATCAGCGGACGTCGTCTCGGCATCCGATACGGAGTGACGTGCAGGAAGGAAGGGAAGGGCCACCAGGATCAGCGCGAGCACCACCATGAAGCAGCCCGCTCCACGATTCGCAGCGTACTGTCTCTCCGAGGGCTCATTGGCCTCGGGGTCGCGGTATCTCCATGCTTCAGTCGACCACCACAGTGCCTCCGGATCGGACAGCATGAGGAACAGTCCGAGTCCACCCATCAACAAAGCCGACAGAATAAGAGAAATTGCCATACTCGCTTCTTCTTGAGTGAACAGTTCCACCCCGCCGCCGCGGGCTTCAGATGCCTACGATAGCCGAGACATGCCCCCGGATCCGGAAAACTCTTCGGACCGCGTTCGGGACCCTGTGGAGTGGAGGAATCATGAAAGCACCCAGGAGAGTCAGCGGGGGCAGGATCGCCGTCGGCGTGGCCAGTGTGGGTCTGACGGTGGGGGCCTTCAGCCTTTACTCCCGCAAGCGATATGGCCGCTCGGCCGCGGCGAGCCTGGCGGAGTACGGCGTCCGGCCGGTCAAGACACTGGCGGCCCGCATTCCGACGACCGAGCGGATCGCGCGTCTGGCCGACCGCCCCGAGCCTGCCCGCTCCGTCACCTTCCCGGCCTGGGGACGCTTCTTCTACGACCTGGAGCGGAGCGAGGACTCCGGCATGCCCGTCTATCACGTCCGCCAGCGGACGCCGTCGAGCGCGGTCATCGTCTACCTGCACGGCGGCGGCTACATCTCCACGGCGGTCTCGGCGCACGCCTGGCTGGTCGACCATCTGGCCCGTAGGACGGGGGCCGACGTCGTCATGCCGCTCTACCCGCTGGCGCCCCACCACACCTGGTCCGAGGCGCACCGGCTGGTGCTGGACCTCTATCGGCGCACGGTCGCGGAGAACCCGGGGAAGCGGATCGTCCTCATGGGAGACAGCGCGGGTGGGGGCCTGGCGGCGGTCATCGCCCTATCCCTGGCCGAGGCGGGTGAGGCCCAGCCCGATGAGCTCGCACTCATCTCGCCCTGGGTCGACATCACCAACACCAACCCGGATATCGCCGACTACGTAGACGCCGACCCGCTCATGGCTCCCGAGCCCCTCGCCGAGATCGGCCGTTCCTGGGCGGGCAGCACCCCGCCGACCGACTGGCACCTCTCCCCCATCTACGGTGACCTTTCGGGCCTGAAGAAGGTGACAATCTTCGTGGGGACCCGGGAGATCCTCCTGCCGGACAATGCGCTCTTCCACGCCAAGCTCCTGGAGGCCGGGGGTGGACTCGACGCTGCACGTCGGCGAGAACCTCAACCACGTCTACCCAATGTTCCCCACCCCGGAGGGACGCCGGGCGCGCCGAGACCTCGTCCGCATCGTCACCGGTGAGCTCGCCTAACCACGTTCGATGACCGCCACTGGCCGTCAAGTGTGGCGGCAATCGTCGTCACATGACAGTGCGAGGATCAGGGACTCAAAGCCTTCAGGGGGAAGGTCACAGCGCCATCGGGAAGCATCATCGTCGGACCGTCCGCAGTAACAACAGCCCTGAACTGTGGGAGAGGTGTCCGCGTCGTGTCGATATCTCCCACGAACGCCGCCAGCGAGGACTGAGCCGCAGGAATCTGTCTCTGTCCCAGCTTGACCTCGAAGGCGGCCCACCGCCCGTCATCGAGCTCGACAATGACGTCCGCTTCTCTGCCCGACTTGTCCCGGAAATGATAGATGTGACCGCCCAGTACCTCAGCGAAGACCCTCAGGTGCTGCACGACCAGCGACTCGAACCAGAACCCGGCCGTCTCCAGGTCCTGCATCAAACGCCCCGGCGAGGTCGCGGTCACTGCCGCAGCCAGCGCGGGATCAACGAAGTGCAGTTTCGACGACGTCCGCACCGCATAGCGAGACCTCAAATGAGGAGCCCAGGCCGGCTGCTCCTCGACGACGAACAGGCGCTTGAGGGCGTTCACGTAAGCGATCGCCGTCTCTGCAGACAACGATTGTCCGGAGACATCCTTCGCGATGGTGGCGAAAGAGGCTTCCGTCGAAATATGCCGGGCGAGAGACCGTATGAGGGCACGCATCCTCAAGGGGTCCCGGCGCGGCTCACCATCGAGACGGCCGATGTCGATACTGATGATGTCATCGATATAGTCCCGCAGATGACGTTGTGCCTGAGAAGTCGTCAGATCACGATCCCCGGGCCACCCTCCGTGGACCAGCTCGTCAAGGACCTCGGCCACGCTCGTTCCCGAGACCAGCACAGGTTCGGGAGCCTGACCATCGAACAGTCCCGCAAGTGAGACGCTTCCATCGCCGAGACCACGCTCGAACAGAGTCATCGGACGCATACGGATTCGCGATACTCGATGAGCGCCTGAGTGGCGGGCAGCATCCTCAACCGGGACGGAGGATCCGGTCAGGAGGAACTGACCCGGACGCTGACGTGAGTCGATCTCTCGACGCACCAGATTCCACAGGGAGGGCTCGATCTGCCACTCGTCAATAAGACGCGGGGCCTCCCCGGCCAGAATCAGGGACGGGTCGACCTCCAGGGCCGCGCGCAGCTGCGGCAGCCCTGAGTCGAGGGCCACCTCGGAGGAGGCGTGCCGGCGGCCGGTCATGGTCTTGCCAGAGGCCCGCACTCCCTCGAGGAGGACGCCTCCCGAGTAGCCGAGCGAGTCCTGGACGACGTGGTCGACAACCCGCGGCAGATAGCCGTTCTGACCCACCAGTTCTTCAGCCTCTCTTGCAGGATCCGGCCTCGATCCGGATGTTGGCGCCATTCTAATCCCTCATGTGGCGCCCATCCAGTCCGGCATGTGGCGTCGTTTCGATCCGGCATGTGGCGTTTGCTGACCAGGTGAACACGAACTGGCTCGCTTACCGGAGACACGTCATCGACGGTGAAGAACTCATCCAGGTCAAGACCGCGCGTCTTGGCCCGGCTCACCCAGTCTGTGCGGAGCGGTAGTACATGACCGCGACCTGGGTGCGGTTACGCAGGCCGAGCTTGGCCAGAATCGCGCTGATGTGGTTGCGCACCGTGCCCTCACTCATGAACAGCCGCGCCGCGGCCTCGGCGTTGTCCAGCCCCTCGGCCACGGCCTCGACGACCTCGTACTCGCGGTCGGTCAGGGCCGCAAAAGCCGTGCTCCGCAGGTCCTTGGCGGAAGCTCCCGGACCCTCCTCGGCCGGTCCCCGCCCTCCGGTACGCCCGCCAAGACCCATGGTGGTGCTGCGCTCGAGCACCTCTCCCTCCAGGACGCAGACCCCGGCCATGACGGAGCGCAGCGCCGGGGCGACCTGAGCGACGTCCTGCTTGATGAGGTAGCCACGCGCCCCCATCTTGAGGGCTCGCACGATGTACTCGTCGTCGGAGAAGGTGGTCAGGAAGACGATGCGCCCCGGCGTCCTCGGCCAGAATCCGCTCGGCCGCACTGGGCCCGTCCCCGCCGGGCATCTGGATGTCCATGAGGAGGATGTCGGGGGTCAGCTCCCGGTAGCGCTCGGTGGCCTCGGGTCCCGAGCAGCCCAGACCGACGACCTCGACGTCATCCTCGACCGACAGGATCGTGGACAGGGACTGGGCGACGAGCGCGTCGTCGTCGACGATGAGGACCCTCATGATGTTCCTTCTTTCCCTTGTCCGTCCTTGGGGATCGTGACGAAGACCGTGAACCGTGGCCGCGGGGTGATGCGCACCGGCCACCCAGGGCCCTCGACCCGCTCCGTCATGGAGCGCAGGCCCAGGCCCGAGCCGCCGCGGCCAACGGCGGCCGGCTCCCCCTCGGCGGGGACGATGCCGTCAGTGTCAACGGTCACCTGCCAGAACGCAGGGTAGTCGGTGACGGCCACGCGGGCCGAGCGGGCCCCACCGTGGCGGGCGGCGTTGGTCAGGGGCCTCGCGCACCACGGCGACGACGCAGCGCGCCACCACTGCCGGCGGCTCGGCCTCGGTGGAGCAGTCCACGCTACCGAGTCGATGCCGCAGCGCGAGCCCAGCATGTTGAGGGAGGTGGCCAGCTCCTCGCCGTCGTCGGACAGGGGCGTGGACGGAGCGGCGCATGGAGTCGAGGGCCTCATCCAGGCCACCGTCCAGGGTAGTGAGGTCGGCGACGACGCCCGGGCTCTCGCGGTGGACGACCTGGAGGCCTTGACCTGCAGCAGGAGGCGGGTCAGGAGGTGGCCGACGCCGTCGTGGATCTCGCGGGCGATGCGGGTGCGTTCGGCCAGGGCGGCGGCGCGCAGCTCGTAGTCCTGGGCCTGGAGCAGCTGGGCGTTCGTGTCCTGCAGGGTGAGGACCTTCTCGCGCAGGGTCGTCGCGCACCACGTGCAGGCTCCTTCGCACCACCTCCTCCTGGACGGTGCGCAGCGCGAGGAGGGCCGCGAGGCGCAGACCGCCAGAGCGAGGGGCCAGCACAGGGGTGTCCCGAACCCCGGGCGGCAACGGCGGCCACGAGAGGGAATGCAGGCGGCTACCGCCGTCATTCGCGCACGCCGGGTCGTGAGCGCACCGAGACGGGCCAGGACGTAGACGACCAGCGGCGCCCCGGTCACGGAGTCCGTTGAGAGGGCTCCCACCAGGAGGTGGGCGGCCGGCGCGGCGATCCCCACTGTCGCTGGTCGGTGCTCGTGCTCAGGCCGGCGATGGTCACGGCCGCGATCAGCCAGATCACGGCGGCCGTCCCCGCCTGCCCCACGAGCAGGACCAGCAGGAGGCAACCGCACAGCAGCACGCCTTTGTCGGCCAGAACCTTCACCCCTCGATTATCGGTCGGTGGCCGGCGCTCGTGGGCCCGGCATGCCGTTAGGGAACTCGTTCCGGCATCTCATGACAGAAGTCATGGGGGCCGGCCGCAGTCATGACAACAGGCACTTCTGAGCGCCACCGCGCCCCGCGACCATGGATGCCATGAGCCGGGGACCACCGGCGGAACAAAGGAAGGAGCCGAGATGGACGGCGAGGATGAGAGCCACGAGGCGGGCCTGGCGGTGGAGGTCGACTCCCTGGTCAAGCGCTATGGGGAGCTGGTCGCGGTGGACGGACTGTCTCTGGCGATCCCGCGCGGTCAGGTGCTGGGGCTGCTCGGCCCCAACGGCTCGGGCAAGACGACGACGATCAGCTGCATCCTTCAGCTACTCACCTACGACAAGGGCTCGATCCGCGTCTTCGGTGAGCCGATGACGCCCACCTCCTACGGTCTCAAGCGTCGCATCGGCGTGGTGCCTCAGGATGTCGCCGTCTTCGATGAGCTCACGGTGGCGGAGAACGTCAACGCCTTCTGCGCCCTCTACGTGCGCGATCGCGCCGAAGGCGCCGCCTGGTGGCCGAGGCGATCGCCTTCGTCGGTCTGGAGAAGTTCGTGAGGTTCAAGCCCAGAAGCTCTCCGGCGGCCTGCTGCGCCGCCTCAACATCGCCTGCGGCATCGCCCACGGCCCTGACCTCATCTTCCTCGATGAGCCCACAGTCGCCGTCGACCCGCAGAGCCGGGGCGCCATTCTCGAGGGCATCAAGCGTCTCAACGAGCGCGGTGCCACCGTCATCTACACGAGCCACTACATGGAGGAGGTGGAGCAGCTGTGCGACCGGATCGTCATTATGGACCGCGGCCGTCAGGTGGCCTCCGGTACCTCCGACGAGCTCAAGGCCATGATCGGCACCGGTGAGCGCATCCGGGTGGAGGTCGTCGACCCCGCCCCGCTGGGCGAGGAGGCCCTGGAGGGCCTGCGCCGCCTGGAGCATGCGCACGGCCGCCTACCTGGACGGTGAGGTGCTCATCGAGTGCTCCCCCGGGGCTCACAACCTCACCGATGTCATGAGGGCGCTGGATGCCGCGGGGGCGACCTGCGGCCGGGTGACCTCCGAGCCCCCGACCCTCAACGACGTCTTCCTGGAGATCACCGGGCGGGCCCTGCGAGACGAGGCGGCCTGAGATGTTGACCGTCTTCCTGTATCAAGTACTCAGGCTCTTGCGAGACCGGGTCCTGCTCGTGTGGACGCTCGGCTTCCCCGTCGTCCTGTCCCTCATCTTCATGGCGATGTTCTCCAACCTGGACAAGGTCTACGAGGCCACCCCCATGAGCTTCGGCGTCGTCCAGGACGAGGCCTACCGGACCGCTCCGGGGCTGGACGCCGTCGTGGAGCGCATCTCCGCCGACGACGCCGATCATCACCTCATCACGAAGGTCACCCACTCCACGGTCGCGCAGGCCGAGACCGCCGCGAAGCGGGGAGAGACCAACGGGTACCTCGCCGTCGAGGGCGACCAGCCCGTGCTGCACGTGACTCAGCAGGGCAACGAGGCCGAGACGACTCGGGTGCTGCGAGTGGTCATGGACTCCTACCTCCAGAGGCGGGCCGAGTACGTAGCCCTGGCCAAGGCGGGGGCGGCTCCCGAGAAGCTGGCCGCGCTGGAGACCGATCAGGCCTTCACCCGCTCGATCTCGGTGACGCCCTCCCCGGTCAAGCCGCAGACCCCCTACTACTTCGCGCTGCTGGCCTTCGCCTGCGGCATGGGGACGACCGTGGCCATGGTGGCTGTGAAGGGGACTATGGCTGTCTCGCCGGTGGGCGCCCGGCAGACCTTGGCGGGTCTGCCCCGCTGGAAGGTCCTGACGGCCACGCTCGCGGCCTCCTGGGTGTGCGTGTTCGTCTGCCTGCTCCTCGCTTTCGCCTTCATGGCCTCGGTCGTGGGTGTGGACTTCGGGCCCCATGTGCTGCTGTGCCTCGTGGCGATCGGGGTGTGCAGCCTCATGGCGAGCGCGGTGGGCGCCGCCCTGGGGACGCTGGCCCGCCTGGAGATCGGGATGATCTCCGGCTTCACATCCCTGCTGTCACTGTTCACCGGCCTGTACGGGCCCGCATCCCAGTCCCTGGCCAGCTCCATCGAGCAGCACGCACCGCTGCTGGCGCAGGCCAATCCGCTGTGGCAGACGGCCCGCTGCTTCTACGGGCTCCTGTACTACGACCTCTGGCGCCCTTCGCCCGCAGCTGCGCAGTCCTGCTGGGCATGACGTGCCTGTTCCTGACCATCGCCCTGATCCGCGCCAGGAGGATGACCATGAGCACCTTTAAGACATGTGTGAGAGTTGTGGCCGCTCACCGGCTGTACATCCTCATCTACCTGGTGGTGCTGAGCCTGTTCGGTCTGTTCACCGGGATGGCCAAGTCCGAGGACAGCTCAGATGAGGTCACGGTCGCCACGGCGAGTGTGGCCGTCATCGACCGCGACGGCTCCACGATCTCCCGCGGGGTCAAGGGCTATGTCGAGTCCGTCGGCGAGGCTCAGCCGCTTGAGGACTCCAGGCGGGCCCTCCAGGACGCCACCGCGCAGAACCGCATCAGCTACATCCTCATCATTCCCGCCGGTTACGGGCAGAGGCTGAAGCAGGCGGCTCGCGAGGGCACCGAGCCGCCCCGCATGGACACGGTCATCGGGTACGAGTCGGCGTCCGGCGCGCTTATGAATGTGCGCACCGACTCCTACGTGGGGCAGGTCAGCGACTACCTGTCGACCACCACGGATGACCCGGCCCGGGCCGTGGCACTTGCCAAAGGAGACGATGAACCACTCCGCCCCCGCGAAACGGATCACCCCGGACGCCACGCCTCTGTCCCACAGCTTCGTCACCTACGCCAGGTTCTCCTTCTACCCGCTCATGGCCTTCGCGGTCGTCACGATCTCCACGCTGATGGCGGCGCTGGGGCGCCGGGCGGTGCGCGCACGCCTCGAGGCCACCCCGGTCAGCGGCACTTCCCGCAGCCTTGGGCTGCTGGGCGCATGCCTCGTGGTGGGGCTCGCCGGGTGGCTGTGGGTCTTCGGGCTGGGAGTGGCGGTCTTCGGCCTGGGCAGCGTGGCGACGTCAGCTCCGTTGCTGGGGGTGGTCGCTGCGGCTGTGGGCAGCTACACGCTCGCGGCGGTCTCGATCGGATTCCTCATGGGGCAGATCGGTCTGGGCCAGCACGCGGCCAACGCGGTAGCCAACATCGGCGGCATGGCCCTGTCCTTCCTGGGTGGGGCGTGGGTGCCCATCGAGTGGTTGCCCGACTCGCTCGCCCGGGCGGCGAGGCTCACGCCCGGCTACTGGGCGGACCGAGCGATCTCCGGGGCGTACGAGGCGACCTCCATGTCCGCCGCCGTCATTGGGCCCCTGCTCGTGGACTGCGGGATCTGCGCCTTGTTCGCCGTCGCGGTCTTCTCCGTCGCCGTGGCCGTGGGGCGCGCCCGAGCGCGGTCGTCACTGTAGGACGCGGGTGACGTCGCTGTGGACCGGCGGGCTCCTCCAGCCGGCCCACAGCGATGTTCAGCCCAGCTCACGGGTCAGGAGGTCCAGGCCCACGCTCCCCAAGCCGATGCCGCGGTTGTGGAAGGCCCGCAGGTCGAGCCTCTCCCCCACCGCTTGGGCCCGGTCCTGCGCCCGCTCGCGGCCCCACCAGCCAGACCCGCTCGCCCAGCACGTATGCCAGCCCCTGGGCGGGCCAGCCCAGCTGCTTGTCCACCTCGAACTGGAGGAACCCCTCGCCCAGGACCGTGTGGGCGCGCAGCGCCGCCTCCACCGTGGGACGGTCCCACTGCGTGCCGCCGCCGGCACCGGGCAGGGCGGCGATCTCGGCGGGCACCGGTAGCCAGGAGTGCACACCGAGGTCCACCAGGACCCTCACGATCCGCCAGCGCCGCGCCGCCAGCCACCCGAAGCGGTCGGCGGGCTTACTCAGCAACCCGGTCTCGATCGCGAGCCTCTCGGCGTACAGGGCCCAGCCCTCGTTACAGCCAGGGACCTTCCCCAGGTGCCGCTGCCAGAGAGTCAGTGAGGGATCAGGCTCTGCGCGCCGGAGTGGGCGTGGTGGCCGGGGACCGACTCGTGCAGCACCGTGGTGCGCTCCGCCCAGGGCCAGACCGTCTCGTCGCCGATGGCGAAGGAGCGCAGTACCCTCCCGGGCAGACTCAGGCTGGGCTCAGGCTCCTCGTAGTGGACGCCGCCGCCCGGGGTGTCGAGCAGCACCGTTGGTCGGCCCAGGCCGTCCGGGACGTCGAGCAGGTGGCCGACGACGGCGTCCCAGGCCTCGTCGGCCACGCCCCTGCGCCCAGCAGGGGAAGTCCTCGGGCTCATTCCGGTGGAGGGGTCAGCGCGCAGGTGCGCGTCAAGGTCGCCGGCCCGCGCTCCCGTCCCGAGGACCTCAGCGGCCAAGGCATCTTGGGCGGCGACGACGTCGACCAGCTCCTGGCGCGCCCACTGGTAGAACCTCGGCGGTGTCGATGGAGATCCCGAGCATACGGCGCACCCAGCGAGCGTGGCGGCTCGGCCCGACGCCCTCGCGGGCCGGGGCGAGTGGAGCGAGCTCGCCGCGCAGGTAGCGGCCGAGGCCGGCCACCGCCCGGGCGGCGTCGGCAGCGGCAGCCTGGAGGTCCCGCCCGAGGACGCCCTCCGGCAGACCGTTGCCGCCGTCGCCCGTCTCGCCGCGGGATCGGGAGGCCAGGACACGCGCCAGGTCGTCGGTCTGCCGAGCGACGGCCTCGACCTGTCCGCGAGGAGGCAGAACACCTTGGGCCGCACTGACCGCCAGGGAGTCGCGGATGCCCGCCAGGGCCCGGGGTGCGGCACGGTACCGGTCACCCAGATCCGCCCAGTCCTGTACGGAGGAGGTAGAACCAGGCAGGTCAGTGGGCAGGGTGGTGAGCCGTCGGCGCACGCCCTGGAAGGGTGAGGTGAGGATGTTGAGCTCGGCGCCCTGCTCCGCCGAGTCGATGAGGTCGATGGAGTCTCGAGGCGCTCGAGCAGGTGGGCGCGCAGGACGCGTACTGCCGAGGGTGCCGTTCCCCCAGGATCGCCGTCGCCGGGCGTGCTGTCTCGAGCGTCATCCCCTGGGCCGTCGCTTCTCGCCCCGTGGCCACCGGTCAGGGGGCCGGGGCGTTTCGACGGCGCGGACGAGCTGATGCAGCCTGCGCTCGACCATGCTTCTCTCGCCAGGGCCTCGGGGCCGACGTCGGGCAGGAGCGCTCGGCTCGGCAGACCGGTGGCCTCGGCCGCCACCGGGTCCTGTGAGGCCAGGAGTCGGGCGTAGTCATCGGCCAGGTCGGTCAGCCGGACGCGAGCCGATCCCCAGGAGCCTTTCCAACCGCCCCCGACTGTCCCCCGGTGCCTGATCCTGCACGCTCAGACCTCCCGGGTGGCGGGCGGCCAGGGCACTACGCTCTCGCCACTCGGCCCAGGGTCGCCGACGGACCGACTGCCTCGGTAGGAGTCTGGGAGGCGGCCAGGCCCCTCGACCCGATCGGGGCGGAACTCGCGGCCGCGAGCCACCACGAGGCGCAGGTCGTGCAGGGGCGGCCAGGTCCTGGCTCGGGTCCCCGGCGACCGCGATGAGGTCCGCCTCGAAGCCGGGGCGAGCACCCCCGTGACGCCGGCGCGTCCGATCGCGGCGGCGGCCCTGAAGGTGGCGGCCAGCAGGGACCTCGGTACGGGGCAGGCCCACGGACTCCAGGGCCTGGAGGCCACCGACGTAGGGCGCGCTGCGGGAGGCGGGGATGCCGGCGTCGTGGCCGGCGACGATTCTCACCCCGTGCTCCCACAGCTGGCGGGCGGGTGGGGCGAAGGTCGGGTCGGCCCGCGATGATGCCGGGCAGGTCGGCCACGATCGTGCAGTCGACGTACACGCCGGCGCGCGCCATCTCGTCGGCCAGGTGGGGTCGAACTCGCTGCGCCCGGCCGCCGAGACGAAGGAGGCGTGGGCGATGTAGTCGACCCCGGCGCGCACGGCCCGCTCGATGCCCTGGGTGCCGTGGGCGTGGGCGGCCGTCCACCTGCCCAGACGGTGGGCCTCGTCGAAGAGGACCCGCAGCTCCTCAGTGGTGAACTGGGCGAACCAGGGGGCGGAACCATCGGTCATGAAGCCGCCGGTGGCCATGGCCTTGATCGTGTCAGCGCCCATGAGGTGGTGGTGGCGGACCTGGCGGCGGATCTCGTCCAGGGAGTCCGCGGCGCCTCCGGCGTGGTGGGCGTGTCCACCGGTCGTGGTGATCTGCGGCCCGGAGGCGATGATCCGAGGCCCGCGCAGGTCTCCGGCGTCGACGGCGTCGCGCAGGGCGACGTCAACATAGTGGCGCGCCCCGAGGGACTGGACGCTGGTGACGCCCTCGCTGAGCAGCTCGCGGGCGGCGCGAGCGGCGTTGAGGGTGAGGCGGGCAACCTCATGGGGCCCGTAGTCGGGGTACTCGACGTCGGTGCCGGAGGTGGGCAGGTGGTCGTGGGTCTCGATGAGCCCGGGCATGAGGGTGGTGCCGGGCAGGTCCACGCGTACGACGTCGTTGGGGTCGACGTCAGGAAGGAGCTCGGCCAGGCGTTCCTCGAGCTCGGCGGTCGTTCCGACGGCCAGGATGTCCCGCCCCCGCAGGAGGACGGCACCACCCTGACCGGCTGCGCACGCCTGGGCGACCTCGGCCTCGCTCGGACTACTGGTCCGGATTCCGATGGTCTCAAGGCTGCCCTCAACCTGGCCGCGCCGACCGGTGAGAACGCAGTCGGCACTCACCAGGGCGGCCGAGCGCCCGTCGAGGCGCTCACCGCCGTCGGTGGGCGGAGTCGTCCAGCGGGTGGCCTTAGGGTCGGTAGTGGTGGGCTCAGTGGGGTGATCGGTCATAGTTGATCCTCGGTCCGCAGTCGGCGTCAGGCTGGAGAGCGCCATCGCGCAGTCGCTCTGGTGTCACAAGAAGCACTGGGCTCAATACTGCCCCAGATTTTCCGTTCCCTTCGTGTGGGACAGCCGAGCGAGCATCCTCAATCCTCACAACCCGGCTGCCCTACTCCCGAGTTCCCAGAGCAAGCGTCGTCGGGGCCGGCCGCCACCCCGGCGACCGACCCCGTCATCGAAGGCCCCGTCATCGAAGACAGAGCCGCAAACGCTACTTCACAGCAACGAAGACCTTGTCGGCCAGAAGACCGGGGGTCACCGCAAGGACCCCGTCCTGGGCGTTGGCCGACGGCACCGCGCGCACGACGTTGCCTGAGACGCTGGCCCCGTTGTACAGCACTGTCATGGAGTCAATGGCGTCCGGGGCGGCGACGAGGGAGTCGGCACCGTCAATGGTGACGCCTTCCGCTGTCACGAAGTCGACCAGCACAAAGGCAGGTGTTTCTCCGGCCGGGTCGTTGCCGATGTAGGTGGCGGTGTAGTTGATGAGGACGTATTCCTTCCCTTCAGCAGGAGGTTCATTGAACTGGTTGGCCGCGGCAACCTTATCGTCAGCCTTGAAAGTGACCGAGTTGATGACCACTTTCCATTCCTTGCTGGAGATCTCGGTGCGAAGCGGGTAGGGGTTCTCCCGAGTCTTTCCCTGTGCGGCGCCCGCAGCACCCGATTCTCCTGAGTTCGACGACGCCCCATCGGGAGCCGGCGCCGCAGAGACGGCACTCGTGGAGGACATCGCCTCATCGACAGCGTTGCTCACAACCACAAGGAAGACGAAGACGCCGACGACGGTTCCGACAACCGAGACGATCACCGCGGTGATTGCGGGCCAGATCGCCTCTCCCTTCCGGAAGAGCCCCACCAAACCGACGATGAAGGAGATTGGCAGCAGGATCCAGCCGACGATGAGCGCGCCGGGGACGCAGGCGAAGATGAACCCGATGATCGCCATCACCAGAGCAACGATGCCCACGGTGTTGCGCCCCTTCTTCACTGGCGCAGGCGCTTGCTGCATGGGCGCAGGGACCTGATCTTGAGCCGGGTACTGCTGAGGAGGAATGGACTGAGGAGGGTACGACATTGTGGCTCCTGATATTCGGCAGCAAGCCGAAACGGGACAAACGATTGCAGCGACACCCGCTGCACCGCTTATCGTAGCCAGCACGCCACCCAGACAGCACACCCAGAGGCACAGTATTCAGAATTATTACATTCCAAAATGGAGACTAACCTTCCGAGTGAAACTTAATGTCATCGCAACTACCAGCAGTACGACACTATTCGCCAGGACGCACATTTACACACATCGATCACTACACCTTAGCGGTCAAACCAAAGAAATATGCGACCCCCAAAATTGGAGTAGACGTCAACAATCATTCACTTCCGGACTCAAACCCCATTGAAGCGCAGAACTGAGGGAACCACTATCGATCTGCCACGATTTTTCAAGACTGCAGTCGGCACCCAGAAAAGGCATCCAATATTCCCGTAGCTCACGCAATCGCCACCCCACGTCCAGGCCTCACCGGATCGGGAACGTCCTTCCTGTACGAGAACTGGTTTTTCCTCCAGATCACTGCGGGAAATCCCAGCGACCTGGAGGACACGTACGTCCTCGGCAGGAATCGCGATCCTCGATCCACGGGCCCGCCCACTGCCCACCGACAGCCGGCCCCGCCCCGACCAGGGCCGGGAAGCACGCCGGATCGCACTCACCCACGGGCACAGCAAGGCCCCGCCGGCGCATCGCACCGGCGGGGCCCTGCAGGCGACAGGCTATCGCTCCGACTCGCCCGTCACTCCCACTCGATGGTGCCCGGGGGCTTGCTCGTGCAGTCGAGCACCACTCGGTTGACCTCCGGCACGGAGTTGGTAATCCGGTTGGAGATGCGTGCCAGGACGTCGTAGGGCGAGGCGGGTCCAGTCCGCGGTCATGGCGTCCTCGCTGCTGACCGGCCGCAGAGACGATGGGGTGGCCGTAGGTGCGCCCGTCGCCCTGCACCCCACGGAGCGCACGTCGGCCAGCAGCACCACCGGGCACCGCCAGATCTCCTCGTCGAGCCCGGCGGCGGTGAGCTCCTCGCGGGCGATGGCGTCGGCGGCCCGCAACACGCAGGTTCTCGGCCGTCACCTCGCCGATGACGCGGATGCCCGAGCCCCGGCCCGGGGAAGGGCTGACGGGCGACGATCTTCTCCGGCACGCCCAGCTCACGGCCGATGGCACGCACCTCGTCCTGAACAGCTCGCGCAGCCTCGATGAGCTCGAAGTCGAGGTCCTCGGGCAGGCCACCCACGTTGTGGTGGCTCTTGATGTTAGCGGCACCCTCTCCCCCACCGGACTCGACGACGTCGGGATACAGGGTCCCCTGGACCCGGGAAGCGGATCTCGCCGCCCTCGGCGCCCACGGCCTCGATGACCCGGCGCTGGGCGGCCTCGAAGGAGCGGATGAACTCCCGGCCGATGATCTTGCGCTTGGCCTCCGGCTCGGTGATGCCGGCCAGGGGCGCTCAGGAAGCGCTCGGTCTCGTCGACCGTGATGACGCGGATGCCCATCCCCTCGGCGTAGTCGTGCTCGACCTGCTCGCGCTCACCGGCGCGCAGCAGGCCGTGGTCGACGAAGATGCAGGGTGAGCTGGTCGCCGATGGCGCGGTGGACGAGGGCGGCGGCCACGGAGAGTCCACTCCCCGCTGAGGCCACAGATGACGTGGGCGTCGCCCACCTGCTCGCGGATGCAGGCCACCTGCTCGTCGATGATGTTGTCCGGTGTCCAGGTGGCCGGCAGCCCCCGCCTCCTGTGCAGGAAGTTGACCAGGGCGGCCTGTCCCGTGCTCGAGGTGGAGGACCTCGAGGGTGCCACTGCAGCCCGTAGAGGCGGCGGCCCCGGGTTCTCGAGGCGGCCACCGGCGTCTGGGAGGTGGAGGCGGTGACGGTGAAGCCCTCGGGGCGGCCTGGACCGCGTCACCGTGACTCATCCACACCACCTGGTCGTCCGGGGTGCCGTCGAACAGGCAGGAGCCCTCCTCCACGCGGGCGGGGTGTGCCCGTACTCGCGGGTGCCGGTGCGTCCGACCGTTCCGCCCAGGGGCCTGAGCCATGGCCTGGAATCCGTAGCAGATCCCCAGGACCGGCACTCCGGCGTCGAAGAGGGCCGGGTCGACGGAGGGGCGCCGTCGGCGTAGACCGAGGACGGGCCGCCGGAGAGGATGATGGCCGACGGCTGCTTGTCCAGCATGGCGGCGGCATCCGTGGAGTGGGGCACGATCTCGGGTAGACACCGGCCTCGCGCACGCGGCGGGCGATGAGCTGGGCGTACTGGGCGCCGAAGTCCACCACGAGGACAGGGCCGACGGCGCTGGAAGAAGTCTGGCTGGTCGTCACCGGGACAGAATAGCCGGGGCGGCAACCGGCCGCCTTCCGCCCTGCCGGCCGGCGACGACGCCACCTCTCAGCGTTGCCCGCCATCACAGAATGACTAGACCAGTGGTTGACGTCGTACTCCTGCCACACGTCACGTCTCCGTATCAAAACCACCGAGACGCCGGTCCCCTCAATGTTCCTCTGAGACCAGGATTCCCCTCAATGACGCCACAATCGGGCACGCCCCTCCAGAGCGATCACCCCATCTCCCACGACGTCCTGTGATCCACGAACTACCGACGCAACGCACGTCACGGTCCTTTGTCTAGACAATCGGATGGAGCGTTCCTAGAGTTCTACGTGACGGAGAAAACCTCCGTCCGGCCCACGGGCTGCACACAGTCGTGCAGGGACGCACGACTCATGGTCAGGCGGACCTGCTCGACACACACCGAGAGGAACGCTCACATGACCGCCACCATCACCGAGCACCCCACCCAGACCGTCGAGACCACCGCTGCCGCCACCGCCACCCAGGCGACCACCGGCACGCAGACCGACGCCAACCGCCCTCACCTTCGCCGTCGCCATGATCGCCGTCATGTTCGCCGTCATGGTCATGTCGGTCGTCGGCGCCGTCACCGGCATCCCGACCCTCATGTTCGCCTCCTCCGTCCTGGCCGCGATCACCATGGGCGTGGGCATCTACACCGGCATCAACCTCCTCGAGGCCCGCTGAGCGTAGACGACTCCAACGAGCTCACTGAGCTCCACCGGATCGGACCACGCATCACAAGCAACGCAGGCCCCGGACCCAGCCCGACAAGGGCTGCGAAAGCAACGAGGCTGCGCGGCCAGGAAGCCCGCGCAGTCGCTGCATCCGAGGGGCACCGCACGCGGCGCCCCTCTTCTCCTATCCCCTCCCGCAACGCAAACGGAACCAGGTCTCGCACCGACTCCGCTCACCACTAGTGCCCCCTCCCCACAAGGCAGACACCACCCTCCCGAGCGGCACAGGAACGGCCGAGATGTCCATATCGGACACAAAGGCGGGATCCAGGTTCACATCACCGATAAGAAACCGCATGATTCCGCGGTTCCATGAGCGGCCTGATCGAGCCGCAGACTTCTTTGTATCCGATGTGGACACGACGCGCCCTCCGCCTCAGTCTCGGATCACGCATCGCGCCTCCCACTCCGACCGGCAGGGCCCGAGCAGGAGACGCGAGGATGAGGCAGGCTGTCAGCCCCGGCGACCGGGGCTTGACCGCCTGGGATCACAGCGACATATCGACGACGGCGCGCCCCTGAATCTCGCGGTTGCGCAGCGCGGTGTAGCCGGCGCCGGCCTCCTCCAGCGGTAGGCGGCGCGAGACGACATCGCGGTAGTTGATGACACCCTTGTCAGCCAGGTCGACGACAGCCGGCAGGTCCTGGCGGGTGCGCGCCCCGTAGGAGCCGAGAATCGACTGCGAGCGGCGCACGGTGCGGTTGATCTCCACCCCGGCGGTCTGCACACCGGCCCCCGAGGCCGATCGGCACCATGCGGCCACCATCGGACAGGACATCCAGGGCGGTGGTCCAGGTGGCGAGGATGCCCAGGGCCTCGAAGGAGACATCGACGCCCTTGCCGCCAGTGAGCCGGAAGACCTCCTCACGGGCATCCTGGGTAACGGAGTTGACCACGGCCGTAGCCCCGTAGTCGAGCATGGGGCGAGCCTGCTCGTCATCAACGTCGATGGCGATGACCTGGCTGGCGCCGAAGGCCCGGGCGATCTGGACGATGTTGGTGCCCACGCCGCCGGTGGCGACCACGGCGACGGTCTCCCCGTAGCGCAGGTCGGCGCCGCGGCGTAGCGCCCTATAACCGGTCGTGGCGGCGCAGCCCAGGATGGCGGCCGGCACCATGTCGATGGTGTCCGGCACGGGGGCTACCGCGGTGGAGGGCACGACCGCGTACTCGGCCAGGCCGCCCATGGAGTACATGGCCACCGGCTCGCCGTCGGGGGTGGCCAGGCGGGTGGTGCCGTCGTAGAGGACGCCCTTGAGGCGGTTGAGGTCGAAGAAGGGGCCGCACAGCTCGTCGCGCCCCGAGGCGCAGGCGTCGCACTGGCCGCAGGGCATGAGGAAGCCGCCGGCCACCTTTTGCCCGATCGTCAGGCCGGTGTGCTCGTTGCCGGGGCCGAGCTCCACGATGGTGCCGGAGACCTCGTGGCCGAGCACCGCTGGCAGCGGGAAGGCGATGGCGCCGCCGATGACGTGGAGGTCGGAGTGGCACAATCCGCAGGCGGCCACCTTGATGAGGACCTCGCCGCTCTTGGGGCGGGGGGTGCGCAGGGTCTCGATCTGCAGGCCGACCTCGTGGTCCCGCAGGACCGCAGCCTTCATGGTTTCAGGAATGGTCTCGGGGATGGACACGGTTGTCTCTGAGGCCTGGACTGCCTCGTTGCTCGTCATGCTCAGGTGCCTCTCTGTCAGGTGTCGACGACGTCGGGCCGCCGAGTGGCTCCTTGCGGCCACACCTCCACCATACGACATTTGTCCTGACAAATCATAGGTCCGAAGTCGGATGCTCGGGGCGCCGTCCTCAGAGACGTCCTGCGCGCCAATCCCCTAGACCTTGAGCTCGCGCGGCAGGCGCAGGAGCACGACGGCGACGCTGAGCACCGACAGCGTGAAGGCCGCCCAGAACAGGGCGTGGGTTCCGAGGTAGCTCACGATGAGCAGTGAGGCCAGGAGGACTCCGGCGCGCGCCAGAACCCCTCCGGTCGCCGAGGCGCGCCGCTGGGCCTCAACCAGCCAGGGCGGGATCCGCGGGTCGATCGCCCCCTGGCAGGCGGGCAGGACCAGGACCGACTGGCTGGCGACCAGCATCGTCAGGGAGATGGTGATCGTCCAGGCGCCGCCCACACCCCCCAGGGTCATGCCGGTCACCAGGAAGGTGGCCCCCAGGACGGCGACGACCGTTCCCAGCACCACCCGCAGGAAGCGCAGCTGCTCGACCCGGGTCACCAGCGCCAGGGCCAGGAGCGCCAACCCCATCCCAGGTCGCGGCGCTCACGGCGATCGCGGCGGATGCGCGGCCGAGCTCGGTGGCGATCAGCGGAGCCAGGACCAGGGCCGCCGCCCCCAGGGGCGCCTCCTGGGCGATGATGAGGACGGCGCCGGTGAGCACGGCGGCACGCACCTCGGGGCACTCGCAGCTCAGCGGGAGACAGAGCCTGCTGCTCGGCCATCATCTCCGCGTCCAGCCGGGTCCAGTCGATAGCCACAGAGGCCTCCAGGGTCCCGTGCAGGCGGCGCAGCGCCTCGAAGGCCTCGACGTCGCGCCCCTGCCGCACCAGCCACACCGGGACTCTCGGGCGGGAGCAGGGCGCAGGACAGGTACGCCAGCGCAGCGAGGGCGACCATCGCCCAGGCGATGAGGAGCCGCGGGGGACTCCACCAGGCCGCCAGGACCACGACGCCGCCCGCGGCGGACCGAGAGCCATGGCCTGCGGCACTGAGCCGCTTGTGCCCGCGCGGGAGAGCTCGTGGAACGACCAATGGCGCCACAACGAGCACCCCACCCGCGGCGAGTCCCGCAGCCCAGCGCCCGATCAGGGCCGACGACGCCACCGAGCCCCGGCTGCGACCCCGGCGCCCAGCACTGCCAGAGCCGGCCCATGAGCAGGCCATTCTCCGTCGCCCCAGGGTACCGGGCGAGGGGATCGCCGGCGACGGTTCCCCAGACACCATCGCCGCAGCGACGACGCGACGCAGCGGGCAGGCAGCGCCGCTCGCGCCGGCGACTGCGATAGCCAGCGCCCCTTCGAGGGCGCCGAGGAACAGACCTGCCGCCCATGCGTACAGGCGGAGGCGGAGCGGAGCGGGCGGCGCGCTGCGCGGCGGATGCGGGTTCATGGACCGGTCACCGTGTACGTCATGGACGGCATTGTGTAGATGTCTGTTCAGATGTGGCATCAGCTCGACGCTGACGACGTCGGACGGGAACTGAGACAGTGTGTCAGAACCGAGCGGTCGGCTTCAATCCGCCCTGTCGGGCCCACCGACCCGACGGCCTGTCGCTGGCTCAACCTGGCTCACAGCTACTGTGCTCATGGCACCTGACTCAGCTCCCGACCACGTGAATCAGCTGTACTCCTTCTCGAAGCGGGCCTCGAGCTCCTCCAGGGAGTGGTACTTCGTCTCGGGCACGAACTTCATGTAGAAGATGAGTGACACGACGTTGAACAGGCAGAAGATGAGGTAGGTGCCGCTCCTCCGAGCTTCTCCATCATGATGGGGAACACCAGGGCGACGATCGCATTGGCGATCCACAGAGCGCCCACGCCAGTCCCATGGCCGTGCCGCGAAGCCTGGCGGGAAGATCTCGCGATGAGGACCCAGGTGACTGTTCCGGACTGCTTGGCGAACACGAACAGCGAGACGATGAGCAGCACCCAGGTAGGGGGCAGGGCGGGGGCGCCTTGATGTTGCTGTCGGCGTCCTGGTGAGAGCTGGATGAGGAGTGAAAGACCGCTGCCAGGAGCCCCGAGGAGACCACGATGCTGGCCTCCTGGTAGATGCCCGACGTGCCGGCGGGACGAACGGTGACCAGCCACAGGGCCGATGGGCCGATCCCCACGAGGAGACGATCGGAGACCACGTTGAGGGAGATCGCGTCACTCATGGGCAGGCCGGCGGCGGCGAGCACCTTGGGCGTGTAGTACATGGCCGTGTTGATGCCGGTGAGCTGGTCGGCCAGGCCCAGGATGATGCCGATGAAGAAGCAGGTGGCGGGTCCGCCGAGCGCCGCATGATCTGCGCCAGGCCCCACTTCTCCTGGTTGGCCTCCTTGCGCTGGATCTCAAGTATCTCGTCGACCTCTTCGGCGATGGAACCGTCCTTGGACTCGTCGCGCACCCGCTTGAGGGAGCCGATGGCCTCGGCGATGCGCAGGTTGGCGACGTACCAGCGCGGGACTCGGCATGAGAGCGGATGCCGAACCACAGGGCGACGGCGGGCAGGGGTGGCCAGCACGAGCATGTAGCGCCAGGTCCCTAGCGTTGCCGGACTCGATCGCGACGTTGCTGAAGTGCTGCACTCTCCCGAGGCGACCTGTGTCGCCGACGCTTTGGCGACGACCTCACCGGGAGTTGTTGACGACGTCGTTGGCGAGGGTGACCTCCGGACCGCCGTGCATGCGGGCGAGGACGGCAGTTCATGGAGAAGGCGAGGAACTGGCCGAGACGATCATCATCTGGTCCACGGCCACCAGGTGCCGCGGATGCGCGTAGGGCCGTCTCACCCGAGGAAGACGGAGGACGTCGCCGAGGCACCGCCGACAGCGACTCAGCACGATGCGGAAGAGTAGAGGACCCAGATGTTGGGCGAGATCGTGCAGCCCAGTGCCCCGATGAAGAAGACGATGGCCAGGAGCATGATGTTGTGCCGGCGCCCGTACTTGTCGAGGCTTGCCTCCCGACCGAGGCGCCCGAGCGCGGCGCAGGACAGAGCAGGCCGCCGATCGAGCCCTCCTCCCAGGAGGTGATCTGCAGGCCAGTCGGCGCTGTGCGGAGGTACATGAGGGGCAGGGGACCGGAGATGACACCGGTGTCGTAGCCGAAGAGCAGCGGGCCGGAGGGTGGCGACCAGGGCGATGAGTCCGAGCGAGCGCTTCGGCCTGAGGCGGGGTCTGGTCAGACCAGCTCTGGATCTTCTCCGGCGTGTACCGCCGCAGAGACTCGGGTGATGTGGACATGGATGGAACTCCTTGGGTCGTCCGCCATCGTTGGCGGAGGCGAAAAGAGCGCTGCTGGGTGGACCGGATGGCGGTCCGCCGGTCACCGCGCCCGCAGCGCAGGAGCGGGAGCCGGCAGCGTGGGCGGTCCTCACGTGGACGGCGAAGGGACCGATGAGGTCAGCCGAGCTCCTCGGAGCCGGGCCAGCACTCGGCGGTTGATGTCGTCAGCGTGCTCGTGCCAGCCGAAGACGACACGGAGACACGCCGTCGAAGCCAGATGTCACGCAGCGTGGAGAGACGGCGTCCCGAGTCGACCCTCGCCGTTGCCGATCTCGTTGTGCTGGTGGACGGTGACGTCGGCGCCGGGCGGGTTGACGATGTAGCGGTTGCCGTCGTTGGCGCGGTGGTTGAAGCCGTCGGCGATGTGGACCTCGCGCAGCTTGCCGGCCTCGTGGGCGGTGCGGATCATGCGCTCGACGTCGCCGGCACCGTCGGAGAGGTGGAAGGCGTGGGAGGCAGCAGAACTCGTAGCCGATCCAGTCCTGATGACCGCGCACGAGGTTCAGGGGGCGGGGTCGTGCAGCTCAGACGAAGTCGTGAGGTGAGCCTCCATGTTGAGGGGCGGATGCCGTGGCGCTCGAAGTCGGGGATGAGCTCCTCGATGGAGCGGAACCACTGCCCTCGCTGCGGCGGGCCTGGTTACGGTCTCGGAGAACTCGGAGGTGATCTCGGACGTCGATCTGGTCAGCGAGCTCGAGCAGACGGCGCCAGTTGGACACCTGGGCGCGCCGCTCCTCCTCGTCGGGCGAGGACCAGTTGAAGACAGGGTTGGGGTGCGCACCTTGACGCCCGTCTCCTTCTGAGCCTTGTTGAGCTCGGCGACGAAGGCGTCGTCGGCGGCGGGGCGGTGGTGCCAGGAGTGGAAGTCCGCGTTGGGTGAGGCTCGACGTGCTCGAAGCCCAGCTCGGCGGCCTTATGGAGCGTGCGCACCGTGGACGTGGTGCGTGAGTACATGTTCGGGTCAGGGCGATGTCTAGCAGGAGGTCTCCTCTCGGGCGCCGACATCCATGTCGACACCCCCATAATGTCATGACAATGGCGTCTGGGGAAGTGGTCGACGGCGGGAATTTTCCAGATCCTTCAACGAAGCGGCAGGAGACCCCGTCCTGCCGACGAATAGTCCTCGTCCGGGAGGCGGGAGCTCGAGTGCCTCCAGGACGAGCACGGCGGGCGGGACCGTCACCGTCCTGCCAGGCGACCCGAGTGCGCCCGCGAGACACGCAGCAATCGCGAACGCTCCGGCAAGCAGCCGTATCGGCGAGGACGATGACGGGAGGCTTCAGGCGTAGAAGGCGGGCTTGTCGATGAGCGTGACGTCGACCATCGGCGAGACTCGTCCTCCAGCGACGCGACCGCCGCGTCGACCACGGAGGTGGCCGCGTAGCCAGTCCCAGGAGGTCGAGCCGGTGTGCTCGTCGCGGGCCACGGCGTTGATCCACTCCTGCACCTCGCGGTTGAAGGCGTCCTCGAAACGGTCGATGGCGACTGGCACATGGCGTGCGGTTGCCGTGGATGTCGCGGATGTGGATCCTCTCCTGGTCGCCAGCCCTCACGGCGGCGGTCTCAGCACGAGCTCGCACTCGATGGAGTAGGCGTACTGCAGGTTGACGTTGACCTCGTCGTCGATGCGACGCCGGACTCGGTGTACATGACGACGACGACCGGGTCGATGAGGTGGTCGAAGCGGTGGGTGGTGGACCTCGGGACGCTCGACGCGCACCCTTGACGATCTCCTCGTCCAGGAGCCAGCGCATCGTGTCGATCTCGTGGATCGCCGTGTCGTCGATGGCCATGCGCGAGTGTAGGACTCCGGCACGGTGGGGTTGCAGTGACGGTTGTGGACCAGGAGGGCCCGTCCGTTGCTCGCCGTCGTCGAGGACTTCTTCATCTCGTTGTGAAGCGGCGTCGAAGCGGCGCATAAAGCCCGACGGTGACGAGCTTCTTGCCGGCCTCTGCTCGGCCTCGCCATGATGGCGATGCGGTCCTCGGCGGTGGTGTCAGCGGCTACTCGCACAGGACGTGCTTGCCGGCCTCGATCAGCCTGATGACGTCAGGGCGTGGACCTTGCCGAAGGTGGCGATGAGGACGGCGTCGACGTCCGGGTCGTTGATGAGCTCGTCGGCGCTGTCGTAGGGCCCTTGGCGCCGTAGGGCTGCGCGGCCGAGACCGCTGCCTCGTGGTTGATGTCGGCGACGGCGACGATCTCGCCGCCGGACAGGACGTCGCGATGCGGGCCAGGTGGGCGCGGCCCATGCCGCCGGCGCCGATGAGTCCGATGCGTACAGTCATGCGTGTCTCCTCGTTGAGGTGGTGTCAGTGGTAGGTCGGCTGTTGGGACGCGGCGGAAGGCCTCAGGCCAGCCAGGCCGCACTCGGCCAGGTACGTGCGCATGTTGATCGGCGTTCTGCTTCGGGGAAGGAGGGCTCGCAGGGGTAGCAGTCCTGCTCGCAGATCGCGTAGATCGGCTTGTCCAGGGCGGCCAGGGCGTCGACGAACTCGTGCATCTCAGGCAGGGCCCGGCGGGCGGGCAGACCGAGGCGCCCTGGTGACAGCCTCGCCGAAGGGCCAGTCCTCTCATGGGCCTCCCTCGGGTGATGCCCTCGTCGAAGGCCTTGATGTGGACGTAGGTGATGCGCTCGGGGTACTTCCGGCACAGCTCGACAGGGTCGCCGCCTCCGTAGACGACGTGCCCGGAGTCGAGACACGAGGTTGACGTAGGTGGGGTCGGTGGCGTCGAAAGGATACGGGCGATCTCCTCGGGCGTCTCGATGATGCAGTCGCCGTGGGGGTGGAGGGACCATCTTGAGGCCGTACTCGTCCAGGAGCATCTGCCCCAGGGCGTTGGCGTGCTCGACGTAGAGCTTCCAGGCGTCGTCGGACCGAGACGCGGTCGTCGGTCCACCAGGTCTTGTCATCGCGGTAGAGCGGGGCAGGGTGGACGATGTACTCGGCGCCGACGGCGGCGTGGGTCTCGACGATGGCGCGGAAGGTCTTGAGGGTGGTCTCCCAGGCCTCCTGCTTGTGCAGGACGCCCCAGCCGGTACCGGCCACCACCCTCATGCCAGAACTCGTCGCACCACTTCTGGAGCTCCTTGGGGTCGGTCGGGAGTAGCCGAAGGGCCGGTCTCGATGACCTCGAGGCCGGCCTCAGCCATCTCCTCTGAGCCTGACGGGGTCCATCTGCTTGGGGTCCTCCAGAACCAGACGCCCCACTGGTCAGGGCAGACACCGATGGTGAGCTTGGAGTACTCTGGGATCGTTGGTGTTGAGGCTGGACATCGTTGTCTCCTTCGTGGGGCGACATCCGAATCGTTCGGATGCGAGATTCCCGACCACCTCAACCGATCGAAAGCATGAGTTTTGTACTGACAAAGAGGTCTGATCTCTAGCGCTTCCAACAAGGCGCGGACGCACCGTAGATCTGCGGACTCATCCTGCAGGATCAGTCGTTGAGTTCTGTGCGTGCGTGC